>OMEB01000721.1_pt1 | contig 15251 bp, 8 predicted proteins | sample 1645311 | NCBI WGS metagenome assembly OMEB01 (sample SAMEA103958119, study PRJEB25191) | human gut metagenome | biome: human-associated habitat [ENVO:00009003]; feature: intestine environment [ENVO:2100002]; material: feces | place: Germany | collected 2013/2015 | reverse complement strand
GGCTCTCGGTTCGTATACCGATCGTGATCTCTTGAGGCTCGGCCACGCCGTTCTTATATAAGTAAACGATGTCTTTTCCCATCTCGGGGATAACGGCCTCGCTGGGGATGGCTAAAGCGTCCTTGATCTCCCGCTTGCTGATCTCGACGGAGGTATAACGGCCGGGTAAGATATTCTCGCCCGGATTCGGGTAAGTGGCACGTACTTTCAAGGTACGGGTCGCCATGTCGACCTTGCTTTCCACGGCGTAAACGGTCGCCTTATAGTTCTGCATCATACCGTTTTTCTCCATGCGGAACAGGATCGGGGTTCCGTCTTGTACCTCGGCCGCGTAGCTCTCGGGAATGGAGAACTCGATTTTCAACGGGGATATCTTGGTCAACTTCGCGATTACGGAAGAGGAGGAAGTAACGTATGCGCCCTCACTCACGGAGCGAAGTCCGATGATCCCGTCGAAAGGAGCCCGAAGCTCTGTCTGGGCGATATTCGCTTTGACTAGCTCGATATCCGCCATTAGCTTCTCATATTCGGTGGCTACTTGCTCGTAGGCTTCTTGGCTGACGGCGTCTTTCTCCAGCAAGGTGCGTTGGCGATAGACACGATCCTTGGCTAAAGGAACTTGGGCTTCCAGCTTCTTTAGCTGGGCTTGCAGCGGCTTGTCATTGATTTTGGCCAACAGATCGCCCGCCTTTACGTGGGTACCTTCCGTGAAATAGATGGCTACCACCTTACCGGAGGACTCGAAAGCCAAATCCACCTCTTCGTCCGGAAGGGTACTCCCGGTACTCATGATCTTATCGGTTAATGATTGGTATTTTAATACCTCGGCGTTGATGTTAAGTGTCTGGTTTCGCAGGCTCGTGCCCGATGTGGGTACGACGGAAGCGGCATCTTGGGATGCCTTGAACTTGTTTTTCAATTGAGGGTAAGCGATCATTCCCGCTATCATCAATAAGATAGCCGCCGTAACTCCCCATTTCGCTCTCTTTGTCATCATGTTCTCGTATGGTATTTACTGATAATTTACACTCGTTACTCCAAAATATATAACTAAACGCAAGTTTAGACTGCCCTTTCGTAAAAAGGTTTAATCAAAGATATTATTTTTTTGAGAGATGAATCCTTGATTGGGAAGAACGGGAAAAATAAGGGAATTAAAACGAATCTAGGGAGGAAGTCTGATCGGTTTGTGGTAGAAGAAATGAGTGTCTCCTGTCGTATAGATCTTTTCACATAGGTGAAAAGAACGTTTCACAGCCGTGATCCGATCGTTTCACATGGGTGAAAAGATCAGATCACACTTGTGAAACGATCTGTTATAGCTTATGTATAACTTTCATTAACTGCTCGCCCAAGCCAATCGTATAGCCTTGAGAGACAAATACGACACGGTTGAACGTATCGGCGATCAAGAAGATCGGCAAGGTATTGGCGTTTTGCAATTTCATCGCTGTAGCCATCTCCTTTTGGATCGCCCCGTCGATATCCAGACCGTATGTGATCGTGCCCGGTAAATCGCCGAACTCTTTCGGATCGAAGTTCTTATAGCCTTTCTCGTCCGGGAAGAGAAGCACGATGCCTCGTCCCCAATCTTCTAGTTCCTTCTTCACGGCGGCGATATCACGCATCGCATGGTTTGTCGGTTCTTGGCGGGAGCCTAGAAGCGCTACGATATAGTAGCCACGTCCGGTAGTAGCTAGCAAGCTAGTTTCCTCGCCGTTGTCCGCACGTTTGAATTTATTTTCGGAGTTGAAATTACCGATCACCTGTATCTCGTCCTTGCTTTCGCGCATCTCCAATTGGATCGGGGTGGTCTTGTCTGCCTCCACATTGAAAAACTCGATCTCGGCCAATACGCTACCGTTTGCCATACGAGTACCGGTCACTAACATATAATTACCTTCATCCATGGATAACGGTTTCTTCAGTAATCCGCTCCAAGTATCTCCCAAGCCCATATCCACATTACCGCCTCTCTCGAAATTCAAGGTCTGTAAAGTACCGTTCGGCAAAACCTTGGCGATCGTGAAGTGACTGTAATATTTCGGGTCTTGCAGCGCCTTGATCGGTTGGTAAGAAGCGATTACCTTGCCTTGTTTAGCGGTCGTCTGTACGGCAGCCTCGAAATCGACGTCTACCCAAGCGTTGTCTTTGAAGTACTGGATCTTGCGGGCTACCGGCTCGATACGTGCCGGAATACCTAAGCTACGAGCCACGGCCACGAAGAAGATATTACGGGAGCCCTTATCAGCGATACGAGATTTCCATACACCCATCGGCATGATCGGAATACGTTGTGCGTTTAGCGCGTCGTTAATGGAGACGTTATTTTTCACCCAATCCACCAATGCCTGTGGATTCTCTACGGCTTGTTTCGCAATATTTGCGGCGAAGAAACTCTTATAAGGAGTCAGGAACTCATTGGCCACACGAGGATTCATGATATATTCATTGAACCATTCGCTTTGAACGGCCGGCGTATTATTCAAATGATCCGCGAAGACAGACGCTGGTGTATCACGTAGGTCCTTAGCGGACACGACATCCAATAATGCCATCGCCTGCGCACGCTTCTCGGCGGGAGTCTCCCGTAAGAACTTCTCGATCTCCATCCAGTTACCACGGCTACCGATCATGAAATCCTCCGTCTTCATCGGGTCGATACCCAATTCTTTCGCTAAAGCCTCCGCTTTCTCTTCCGTATAGAAAGTGGCTACATATTTATTACGGATAGCGTCTTCCTCCAATAAACGTTTGGCGTTCGCTTCCTTTTGCTCCGGTGTAACTTCCGCTGGGATAGAGCCGTCCACCGGTGGTATGATATCTAGGGCGATCATCTCCACATCTCCCGGTTTTTTGTTCAAGGCGATCGTAACCTCTCCGTCTTTGCCGAAAGAGACCTTGCTGTAGCCGAACTTGCCGTCCTTACTGGCCCATACCAACATATCCCCTTTTCCGGCGGATAATGAGCATTTGCCATCCGCATCCGTCTTCTTGCGGGCTACACTGTTAAACTCGGCATAATTATAAATCTTGAATTCAACCAGAGCGTCCTTCACTGGCTTGCCATTGGCATCCGTAACCGTGATAACAGCTTTAGCCGAAGGCGCGTAATTATCGATCACGTTGATCTCGGTATACCCATCGGTACGTTCCATGACATCCTCCGGGCCATTGTATTTACCGAATACTTTCGTATGCATCAACATACCCCGGTAAGCAGGGCCGTTGAACCAACCCAGATTCAATACCGGTTCGGGCTCGCAAGCGCCGAGGAAATACCATTTACCATTCACCCAAGCTTCTACCCATGCGTGGTTATCATCCGTATGCGCCCAGCGAGGCGTATATACCTGACGTGCGGGAATACCCACGGAACGTAAAGCGGCTACCGTGAAGGTAGACTCCTCGCCGCAACGACCGTAAGCGGTCTTTACGGATGCCAAAGGGGAACTTGTGCGCCCATCGGAAGGGGTATAGATAACCTTCTCATGACACCAGTGATTCACTTCCAGTACGGCATCGTACAACGAGAGACCCTTCACCCGGTCTTTCAACTCATCAAAGAAAACCATGCGGCTTTCATCCAGATTCTCATTGTTGATTCGTACCGGCAATACGAAATGGCGGAAGATATCCTCTGGGATGCTATCGCCCCAAGGCATCTCATTCCGTGCTTGGAAAGAGGAACGGATGTTTTTCAAATAGAAATCGCCACTATAGTCCGTGATGTCTCCAATCGGCATATAGGCGTACATGAAGGTTAACGCCTCCCTCTCTTCGGGAGTCATTTGATCGTTAAATACTGCGAAAAGGTTTCCGTTAGGCAGAGCGGCCTGTTTCGCTTGGAAATCGTTCTCAACCTCAGCTCGGTAAGCGGCGTCGGTAATAAAATGTTGTTGGTTGTTACAGCTCGTCCATACGAGTAATGTGAACAACAGCGTAAATAGATGTTTTTTGTTCATAAAGCGGATATGTATGTTTGCCAAAAGTAATGATTCTATGCGAGATAGAAAAATTCTCGAACAATTTGTAAGAAAGATTTGTTTTTCTATAGAAAGAATAAATCTGGTCTTCCTGTAAATTTGGGACCGGATTTCTTCTTTTTGTGTGATTATAATTACAAAAAGTTTACGAACTTTGTGACAAAGTATCAAATCACTAATCATAAAACCCGTTTTGCGTATGTTTCAAAATCCTGAGCAAGTGCTATTAATAGCTTCTGTGATCCTGTTTTTAAGTATATTCGCCGGTAAGGCCGGTTATCGTTTCGGCTTACCCGCTTTGTTGTTGTTCCTTGGTGTGGGAATGTTGTTTGGCAGCGATGGTCTGGGCATCCAGTTCAGCGATCCGAATGTGGCCCAGTTTATCGGCATGTTGGCGTTGAGTATCATCTTGTTCTCGGGTGGTATGGATACGAAAGTTGCGGAGGTCAAACCTATCGCCTCGCAAGGTGTGGTATTGGCTACGCTCGGGGTGCTGGCCACGACTTTTATCACGGGCGGGTTTATCTATTGGTTATTTGGTTTATTTGGCAAATATGTTACGTTGACTTTCCCGGAATCTTTATTGCTGGCGGCGGTCATGTCCTCTACGGACTCAGCCTCGGTTTTCTCCATCTTGCGCAGTAAAGGGGTTTATTTGAAAGAGCGTCTGCGTCCTACCTTGGAGCTGGAGAGTGGTAGTAATGACCCGATGGCTTATATGCTTACCTTGCTTCTGATCGCTTACATACAAAGCGGAGGTATGAATATTTGGGAGGCCGGGCTATCCTTGGTCATTCAATTATCGGTGGGAGCTATCGCCGGTTTCTTATTGGGGAGACTGGCTGTGTTGATTATCAATAAGATCGATATAGATAACGAGTCTTTATATCCGATCCTTTTATTGGCTACGGCTTTCTTCACCTTCGCCGCTACGACCTTATGTAAAGGTAATGGCTATTTAGCGGTTTATATCGCTGGTTTGGTGGTTGGTAACGCTAAGATTGTTCACAAGAAAAGTATGGGGACGTTCTTTGACGGTTTCGCTTGGTTGTGGCAGATCGTGATGTTCCTTACGTTAGGCTTGCTAGTGAACCCACATGAGTTATTACCGGTGACGGGTGTAGGTGTTATGGTGGGAGTCTTTATGATCTTGATCGCCCGTCCGATTAGCGTGTTCCTTTGCTTGATACCTTATAAGAATTTCTCCTTCAAAGGTAAACTGTATATCTCATGGGTGGGATTACGCGGGGCGGTTCCTATTATTTTCGCTACTTACCCGATGATCGCCGGGATCGAGCATGCCGGTATGTTCTTTAATATCGTATTTTTTATCACGATTCTTTCTTTGCTGATTCAAGGAACCACGGTTACCCAAGCCGCTAAATGGCTGGATATGGTGGATGAGCCGGAACGAAAGGATGAGTTTGGCATCGAGCTTCCCGAGGAGATCAAGAGCGCTATGAGCGAGATCGATATTACCCCGGCGGTATTATCCCATGGAAATAAATTGATGCAGCTGACTTTACCCGATCATACCTTGGCGGTAATGGTGAAACGGGAAGGCCGCTATTTCATCCCGAAAGGAAATACGGAATTAAAGGAGAACGACAAGTTGTTAATGATCTCCGATAATGACGAGGCGCTTTTGCAGGCGTATGATTCCTTGGGGGTGAAGGATTATACGATGAAGAAGAATTGAAATAATGTGCCAATGGGGGAATGTGCCAATATGCCAATGCAGATCTATTTGTGTAGAATAAGCATTGGCATATTGGTACATTATTTTTACCGTACCGGAAATTCAGTTATACGTAAAGTGGTACAGCCATAAGGGATTAACTCGATGCTTTCTTCGTCGCCCATATCATTGCCTTGCTGGGTAAAATACGAGATAGAACCAGAGGAACCTCTATATAAAGACCACCCATTAAGACGTTTGCCTTTCGCCTTGATTGTAATCGGGGCATTCTCTATGTTCCAAGGATAGTCGGTAGTCACTTTCGTTTTCTCTACGACAAAGTTGTCGTTGATTTGGTCTGGTTCCAAGGATTTATGTGTAAGCGCATAGTTCCAAGGAGAATCTGAAGTCACTTGATAATACCAGTTACCGTATTGAGCCGCCTTCTCTCCTTCAAATGTCTTCTTCTCCCATTTCTCGTTCATCTTCAAGGCATAAACCAATGGCCCCCGTTCGATTACCGCACTGCCTCCGTACCAACGGCTGGCCGCTACTTGCATTGGGAGTTCAACGGTTAGGACATCACCTTGTTTCCATTCCCGGTTGATACGGGCGATCTCCCCGGGATATGCATCCACGACGACATTCTCTCCGTTCAGTTTGATCACCGGCTGATTACACCATGCTGGGATGCGAATATGGAAAGGGAAGAAGGCTCTCTTTATTTTTTTATCCTCGAAAGCGAATTTAAAATGCAGAGTCTCGTCAAACGGATAAGCGGTCTCTTCCTCGATTTGCACGGTCACTCCGTTGGCTACCTTAGCTTTGACACTCGAAGGTGCGTATACAAGAGCGGCTATACCATTATCCGCCGTAGCGTACCAAAGGTTTTGAACTAATTTAGGCCAGCCTTGATGTAAGTTTGAGGTACAACAAGGATAACCCGTAAGTTCTCCGAATAAGATATCCGTATCATCGTGTGGCGTGGAGAAATTACGCCACTCACGAGTAACGGCTACTTGGTTGGTTTGCTGATAATATTGACGGGCAGAGTAATCATCTGTCACTTGAGTCGGCAATGCGTTGTAGGCCACTCGCTCCAGATAATCGGCCCATTGAACATCCCCTGTAATTTCCAGCATCTCTTCCAATGAGAACATCATCTCCACGGCGGTACATAATTCGGAACCGGTAGTCGGCTCACCGAAACGAAGTAGTTCGTCGCCACCCCAAAGCCCGGTCGGGAGACCGATCGTATTATGTATATCCTTTACCGCTTTCTTAACGGCGCATATCTGTTTCGGATCTTGATTCTGTTGATAATAAACAACCGGTTCCTTGAAGCCTTGCGCCAGATTGACACAGTGCAAACTGAGTTGGCGGGATAGATGATCTTGATTTAAGAAGATATCCGTCCAGTTAAACGTCTGTTTGTGAATCAACTCTCCTAAATCCAATAAGAACTTGTCGCCTGTGATATTATATAGCCAATAGACGACCATTAAATTATCACCCCCTCTTTGCTCTCCCCAAAAGGTCCATTTACCTAGTGGGTTTTGAGGCAACTCGGCTAATTGGTATTTAAAATATCGAGTAAAGAAATCAATGACCCGTGTATCGCCTGTGGCTGAGTAATATTGTTGCATTACTTTCATCATCACCATCTTAGGCCACCAATCCCGGGAATTGTCCCGTTGTAATCCCGGTTCGTAACTCCGGTCTGTATCCGGTCCGAAATAGCCGTTGGGCTTTTGGGAAGCCAAGGTCCATTCGACCCATGGCTTTACCTTATCGATAAGCGCTTGATCATTGAGTATATAGGCTAGTGGAAGAAGACCGTCTATCCAATAAGGGCCACGTTCCCATACGTCACCATCACCACCTAGCCAACCATTACGAGGGCCCATGACTTTCTCGTATACTTGATCCAAGTTTCCAGTCATGCCGTTCTTCATCCGTACTAATTGCTCCTGCATCCAGCCGGTAGGCCGGATAGAACCGATCGGTAATTCTATGTAAGGTTTCTGTAGCAACGGATAACGGTTGTTTTTGTAATTAACAGAGATAGCTGTTTTTTCATTAGCAAGCTGATTGGCCGCTACGGAAGTGGTAACGACCATAGCGAGCGATAATGCTAATATTTTAGGAAGAAGTTTCATAAGTTAGTAAATTAGTAGTTTATATCATTCGTTATAATCAATCCATACTTTCATTTTCCCCGCTTTCCGGTTATCCCATGTATAATAAGGGATCAAAGTGATTGCCAACTCATTCGTAGTGGCCTTTATGGTTGTAATCCCATTTAATAATTTCGGATTAAACTGGGCATTAAAAGAGGTGTTCGCCGCGATTTTTAGGTTATCAAAATCTTGAGGGTTATCTACCTCTTCCATGCAATATACGAGAGGCCCTCTTTGTATGGCACGCTTACCGATGTTTTGCTTAACTCTAGGGTCTGCGGTCATCAATTTGACTGGCATCTCCATTGATAAGGAGATTACGTCTCCTTGTTTCCACTCTTTATTTAATACGGCGTATCCTTTCTCTGTTGGAGCTTTTACTAGTTGCCCGTTTACCGATAAGGTATATTGTTCACACCAACTAGGGATACGTAAACGTATCTCTTTTTTCAACGGATTAGAAGGAGTTACAGTTAGTTTTACAGTTCCATCCCAAGGATAATTGGTCTCTTGTCTCAACGTGACATTTGTGTTGTCTGTGTTTATCTCAGTAGAATTACCTATGTACAGATTTACCCAGATCGCCTCATTGGAGGTTCCGTAAATATAATTACCGATAGATGGAAGGAAGCGAGATATTTGGCTTGGGCAACAAGCGCAACCATACCATGCTTGACGGTGATGGTCTCCTTTAGATTCCAAAGGATTAACATAGAAAAAACGATCCCCTTCCAGCGATATACCGGCTAAAGCTCCATTGTACATGGATCGTTCGAGGACATCAATATACTTGGAGTCACCAGTAAATTGATTCATTCGTTGATTCCACAATACCATTCCAACCGAAGCGCAGGTCTCACAATAAGCATCTAGGTTTGGCAGGTCATAGTCTTCTGTGAAACCTTCGTTATGGCGTGAGGAGCCGATCCCCCCGGTAATGTACATATTTCGGAGTACGACATCATCCCATAACCGATTCAAAGATTCGATATATCCAGAATCTTGCTTTAACGCTGCCACATCCGCCATACCACAATACAAGTACATGCAACGAACGGCATGACCAGCGATATCACTCATCTCACGTACAGGTTTGTCATCTTGGTAGTAGAATGGATCCCATTCACCTTCCCCACCTTTCGAGCCATGCCCGTGTCCTCGTTCCTCGATCAACCAATCAGCGAAATCTAGGTATTTTTGCTCTCCTGTGGTTTGATATAGTTTGACAAGGGCTAACTCAATTTCCTCATGTCCGGGAACCCAATCTCGTTTTCCCGGTCCAAAGATACTCATCATGTGATCGGTCATTCGTATACAAACATCTAGTAGTTTTCGTTTTCCGGTAGCTTTATAATAGGCCACTCCTGCCTCTATCATGTGTCCGGCACAATACATTTCATGCTTGTCCATATTAGTCCATCGTTTTTCCGGGGCGGTCAATGTGTAATACGTATTAATATATCCATCCGGTAGTTGGGCGGCGGCGAATTTATCGATCCATTCATCCGCTTTTTTCTCCAACTCTGGATTTGGATTGTTGATCAAACTGTATGCCATGCCTTCCAACGCTTTGTATACATCAGAATCATCAAAGAAAATACCGGAATGTTCCCCTTCCCTTTTTGCCGCATTCTCAAAATTGCGGATGCGCCCTGTCTGGTTCTCGATCTGATCAATACAAACAGGCAAAGTGGTCGATATATGTTTCTTTAACCTGGGAGACCAGAAATTATCTTGTATATGAACTTGTGAGAAGTCCACTTGGTCAATCATTTTGAAAGGAGCTTCTTTATGGGGAGCTTGTTTACATCCCCATAATGTTAGACATGTCAAAGATAATAATACGAACTGTTTCATTTTTTTGAGATTTAAAGTTATAATCTAATCAATGCTTTTATAAATCAGACCTATTGATGTTAGTAGGTCTGATTTATAATAAAAAGTTTAAAGTTTACAAACCATTTTTGTCAAAGCATCTGCTGATGCTACTCTTTTTCCGTCGACGAAGATAAAGAATCCTTTCCCGTTACTATATTTTTTTCCTGTTTTATCATATAGAATACATATTTTTTTATGATGATACATTATATGATCTAGGCAAAAATAGTCCCATTTATCTTCTGGTATCAAAGGATTGACGATAAGAACGTCTTCGCTTTGCGGACGAATTCCTACCAGCCCACTTATGACTAAATCACAAAAAGAGGAGTGGTTGTAGTTTCTGCCTCTCTCTTTAGGTTGGTGATTTTTCAACATGGTTCTGGATATCCAATCTCCCGTAAAAGGATTTAGGTTCTCGTCGATCCAAGGAATGACATTACCATTATTGAGTGTGAGATGTTGGCTTTTTGTATATATTTTCAGTAATGTCCAAAAATCGTCTTTGGATATATAGTTTTGTTCTTGATCGTTCAGTAAATTCGCTAACCCTGTCAATGTCATGGCTGTGGCGAAAGGCCAAGACGGACCATTCCATTGGCATTCGTGCCCTTCATAGACAACTTTGAATTTGGGATGACATTGTTCTGCGGTTGTAGGACCATATGGAGCAAAAAAATGGTTTTTGTCCATTAGAAATTTCCATGCGATAGCATAAGAATGATTTGCTAGATCAAAACTCCAAGGCGTGTAACCATGCAATTCCCTGACATCGCGTAATATTGCTTTGCTATCCATAGGCAGTACTTTTATAAAAGAAGCCTGTTCGTCCCATAGTAAATCAAACATTTTGTTACGGATAGCCTCTGCTTTCTCGTGAAAATAGGAACCTTGAGGATCATTCTTTTTCTGAGCGACCCAAGAAAGAGTATTTGCTTCTGCTGCCATATATGAGTTAATGGTAGCCCTATAGCCATTTCCTCCGATAGAAATTTCCATGCCGTCACGGTTGTCTGTTTGCCAGAAAAGGCCGGTTTCGGAATTAAATTTCTCTTTTTCCCATCCGTTGAAGTTAGAGACCAGCTCAGGATATGACTCTTTTAATATAGAGTCGTTCCCTGTGACTAAAAAATATTGGTAGATTGCATTCGCTATAGGAAAACTATAGGATCGAACATCACCTCCACCCCTTAACCAGTAATAGGCGTAATCATTCAAGTAACGCTGTTCATGTAGCCATCTCCCTTCCCTGAAATGAAACCAAGCTGGACAACAAATTCCGTTATATTTCCCAGCCCAAGAGACATCAGGCAGAAATTCTGTTATTATAAATCCCTCTGGTGTTTCTTTTATATGTTTTCTATAAGTCCACCATCGGAAATAATAAATCTCTTCGATATCTTTATCGGGACATTCGAAAAAAGGAATGTTTTCGGCGAGAAAATCTTTAGCTTGTTTGTTCGATATGGACTGTATGTATATTTCCTTATCTTGCTGGTTGAATTTATCCGCATATAAATCAGATAAATGACGATCTAAAATCTGCCCTTGAATATTTACAGAAAAACAAAGTCCAATAAGTAAATAGAAAATGTGTGTATGACTCCTGCTCATATAATGGTTTTATTGTAGGTGTCCTTCTAAAAGAAGGGCACCTAGGTTGGACATTATGTTTGTTTATAAATAATTAGGATTCTGCTCTAGGTTTGGATTTGAGGTCAATACTGTTTCCGGAATAGGGAATACTGAACGATAATCCCCCTCAGGCTTGTGAGATAACCAGCTCTTTGTCGTATATATACCAAAACGAATGGCATCTCTGCGGCGATGCATTTCCCAAGCAAATTCCCAACCCAGCTCATCATACATCCTTCCGAATTGGACTGGATCAGTGTTTCCTCTATCTACGATTTTATAATCTTCCACATAACCATATTGATAGCAAGTATTTCCCGCTAATTGGGAGTCTGTTACTGTCGCTAATTCAGGATTATCTTTAAACGCCCTTTGGCGCACTTGAGTAACCAAAGTACCAGCCCCGGATTTTCCTGTACGTAACAAGCATTCGGCTTTCATCATCATAATTTCCGCATATCTGAATACAGGAATGTCTGTGTTTGAACTGGAATATGAATTTTCAGCGACCTCAAATTTATTCATTCTGTAGCCTTCCAACTCACTGGTATAATTTCCGCTAGGAATATCCTTCGTGTAGATCAGGGGTTCTCCCATTTTATCATAAGTTCCGTATAAAGGAGTACCATCAGCGGCCAATTGTTGCCCCATAAGCCAAGTATCGGCTAAACGTGAATCTTTTTCATTGTAAGTGTCTATGAATTGAGTAACTCCCATGGCAGATCCACATCCCCAAGGTGTATCAATCGTATTGTATTTCTTTTTTAGTTCACCGTGCCAAGAAAACATAAATATACTGTTTCCCGTAGCGAAATTCTCGTCGTAAGGGATTGTAAAAATGATTTCTTTACAGCTTTCGACACCCAGGGTCCTAAAAGGATCTTTGTAATTTTCAGCTAAAGTGAATTTCCCGCTGTTTATAATATCATCACATTGGGTTATACAGTCATTCCAGCGTGCTTCGTTTATGTAAACTTGTGCGTTTAGATATAAGTTGGCTAATAGAGCTTTGGCTGCCCATTTCGTCATTCGCCCGTAATAATTGCCTCCTACTTCTTCGCTTAAATTAGGTATTACCTCTATAAGTTCGTTTTCTACAAAGTCGAAAATTTCTCTGCGTGTATTTTTGGCAGGTAAATCCATCGCAGTTGTTGTTACAAGAGGAGCGTCCCCGAAATTGTCACATATTTGCCAATAGTAGTAAGCTCGCATAGCCCGAAGCTCTGCTAATCCTTGTGTTTTTTCTGTGTCGGAGGGTGTGGGTATTACCCCTGTTTCAATTTGTTCGATAATTTTGTTACATAGTAAAGCCCCTTGATAGAACCATGACCATATATTTTTCACATGGTCTTGCTCTGAATTCCAGGTTTGATAATGCATACGGCGGTATGCGCCACCATCATCCCAACCAGAGGCATTAGGTGGCATAACGATTGCGTCTGCGCTTACTTCTTGTGCGCAAAAGTATCCCCAATGATCTGATTGGCTACGTAAATAACTATATACACTCGCTATAGAAGGAGTGAAATCATCTACTGTATAATTGTATGTTTGTTCTGTTACTTTCGAATATACGGTCTCATCCAGATTGTTGCTGCAAGAAAGTATGCTAAAAGAGCAGCAAGTGCCTAATAGAATTTTTATATAAGTATTCATGATTTATTGCGATTTAAAATTTAATAGAAACACCAAATGTGTAAGTTCGGGTAGACGGGTAACGGTTTTTGTTATCTACGCCAGGAGTCAAACCACTTAAACTGACCTCAGGATCGATTCCTGAATATCCAGTGATGGTGGCTAAGTTAGAGACTGTCCCATATATCCTTAACCGTTTAATCCATGTATTGAAATTGAATGTATAACCGAGGGTTATATTATCTATTTTCCAGTAGTTGCCTTTTTCGATGTAGTAGCTTACATATTGAAGTTCCTGATCTATCGCCAAAGGAGAGTTGCCAAATTTTGTGTCGAATGCCTCGTTTAGTACATTACCTCTTGCTAGCATGACAGGAGCCCCATATTGTAAGCGTGGCATATTCAAGATATCAAATCCGAAAGCTCCACGCATAGTTACTGAAAAATCGAAACCTTTCCAACTGATAGAATTGTTCCAATTAAGGTAGTGCTTAGGTAAGCCGTTTCCGATGACCTGTTTATCTGTTGGTTGTTGCTCGGAGATTGGTTTAGGGTTACCATCTGCTCCCTCTATGATCCAATGTCCATTATCGTCAATATCAATTGTTTTGTATCCCCAAAAATTACCTATTGGTTCACCTTCTTGAATGCGATGTGTAGTGGTTTGTAATGGTTCTCCGGTGGAACCTTTATCTGAGTAACCACTAGATATAAACTGATCATTAGATAGTGATAATAGCTTGTTTTTATTTGTTGAGTAGTTGGTCGAGGTTGTCCATTGAAAATCTTTGGTTTGTATAGGTATTGCGGTTATACCAACCTCGATACCTGAATTTCTCATAGAACCTGCGTTCGCCACCATACTAGAATAGAGATAAGGTGGAGATGGTACGGTATAATCCCATAGCAGATCCTCTGTTTTACGATTATAATAGTCAATATTACCGCTGATACGATCATCCAGAAATCCGAAATCTATACCAATGTTAACCTCTTTCTTTTTCTCCCATCTTAAATCTGGATTAGCGTTAGAATCTGGGCGGATGGTTTTTATATATAACCCATTGTAATATACATATGTGCCGAAATCCAATGTGTTTAAGGACATATAGGGATCATCGGGAACTGTACCGGTTATACCGAAACCTGCACGTAATTTTAAGGTGGATAGTTCTTCTATATCTTTTAGGAAATTCTCGCCTTTAATATTCCATGCACCGGATACGGAGGGGAAATTTCCCCATTTATGATCTGCGCCAAATTTGGTGGATCCTTCGTGACGAATACTGGCAGCTAGCATGTATTTACCCTTGTAACTGTAGTTTAAACGGCCGAAATAACCAATCAGCCTACTTTCGTTTGCTTCTGAGAATTCCGTGGCTTTGCCATCTTTTAAGGCTTGTCCGGTTTCCATATTATTGTATGTGTAATCGTCAGATGGAAAATCATAGTTTTGCATATAATAATTTTGATATGTATCCTTTTGCCAACTATAACCGGCCAATAGCGTGAATGAATGGTCTTCTAGTAGTGTTTTCCTCCATTGAACTGTTAGCTCTGATAGATCTTGCGCTTTTCGTGTTGTTCCGCGAGATGCGTAACCATTTTTCCCATCTCTCCATGTAGATTTATGGTTTTGCGTCTCGTAATAACCTCGTGTTTGATTATAAGTGTTGGAAGAAACGAGATATTTAATGTCCAAGCCTTCTATTGGAGTGTAAGTGATATTTCCAAACATCCTCAAATTTGTAGCTTGATTTTCTCCTTCAACCTCATTTAGCATAGCGACAGGATTGTAATATTCGTTTTTGGTACTTTCCGAATATTTTCCCTCTGCATTATAGACAGGTGTTGTTGGATTGTATATCAGAGCATTCCTGTAAACCTCGCTGTTATAACTTCCTCCATCCGAGCCAGAGAAATAACTTTGCTTATATCCGCTTAAACTAGCGTTTAATTTTAATTTATTGTTGAACATACGATGTGTAATTTCAATACGGGGATAATACATCTGGTTGTTGGTTCGCTTGATTAATCCATTTAACCCCCTATATTCAAAACTAGCTACATAATTTGTTGTACGACTACCACCTCGTAAGCTGATGTTGTAAATTTGAGTAAATGGGGTACGGGTTACTTGGTCTAGCCAGTCGGTTGTAGCACCATCGTCTTGAGCCCCGGCTACTCCTTCTTTAACTCGTTGACGGTATTCGTCCGCATTCATAAAAGGCAGTCTTTTTATTATTTGTTGTGTGGATA
>OMEB01000691.1_pt1 | contig 15682 bp, 10 predicted proteins | sample 1645311 | NCBI WGS metagenome assembly OMEB01 (sample SAMEA103958119, study PRJEB25191) | human gut metagenome | biome: human-associated habitat [ENVO:00009003]; feature: intestine environment [ENVO:2100002]; material: feces | place: Germany | collected 2013/2015 | reverse complement strand
TTGCGACAGCTTGTTTATTCTATCAAAATGTTTTGCATTTGTCAAGAACTTTTTTCATAACTTTTTCAGCTTATTTTCAAAGCAATATCTATAAAGTCATGTCTGTAAAATGTAACTCACAAGCTCTACAACTCAATGTGTCCCGCGAGTCAGCTTTGATATAATATCATCCTGGCACACATATGTCAACGGATTTTCTGCAATTAATTAAAGTAGTAAAACTATCTTAAAAAACACAAATTTTCTAAATTGTCTGTTTATTATATACAATTCTCACAATTACTATCTGACAACCTCTATCGCTTCCTTGATATTTGCCACACCGACAATCTCAATTCCATTAATATGCGACACTCCTGCAAGACACACTTTGGGAACAATACACTTTTTAAAGCCAAGCTTCTTTGCCTCCGCCACACGCTGCTCGGACATGGTAACTCCGCGTACCTCTCCGCTTAAACCCACCTCTCCAAAGCATATGGTATCCTCACGCACTATAATATCCTTTTTGCTTGATGCGATTGCAAGCACTATCCCAAGGTCTATCGCCGGTTCGTTCATCCTTATACCGCCTGCTATATTCACATAAGCGTCACAGTCTGACAGTGACAGGTTGGCTCTTTTTTCAAGGACCGCCATGAGTAGATTTACTTTATTATAATCTGTACCATTTGCTGTACGCCTTGGATTATTAAAAAAACTGTGACATACAAGAGCCTGTATCTCGAGAAGTATCGGGCGGCTTCCCTCTATGGAACATGTGACAATTGATCCTGATGCTCCCTCGGGCTTACCGCTAAGCATATACTCCGACGGATTTTCCACCTCAACAAGCCCCTCCGCCTTCATTTCAAATACGCCTATCTCATTGGTCGAACCAAATCTGTTCTTAACGCCTCTAAGTATCCTGTACGACTCATACCTGTCACCCTCAAAATAAAGCACAGTATCAACCATATGCTCTAACGTCCTCGGCCCCGCAACCGCACCATCCTTTGTCACATGTCCTACTATAAAAACAGAAATACCCAGAGTCTTTGCAAGCTGCATAAGCACTCCGGTTGTCTCCCTGACCTGTGAGACACTGCCCGGTGCCGACGCTATCTCCTCATTGTACATAGTCTGGATGGAATCTATTACAACAACCTCCGGTTTTTTGCGTTGAATCACGTCCTTTGCTATATCAAGACTTGTCTCACATAAAAGCTCCAGCGAATCCGTAAAATCACCAAGTCTGTCGGCACGTATCTTTATCTGATGCAGGGATTCCTCACCTGACACATAAAGTAATGGCACCTTTTTTTGTGAAAGTTCCCTGCATACCTGAAGTAGAAGCGTGGATTTTCCTATACCCGGATCTCCTCCCACAAGCACAAGTGACCCCCTCACAATTCCTCCACCAAGTACTCTGTCAAACTCGGCTATACCTGTCACTATACGCTCCTCTTTCTCGCTTTTTACTGCCGAAAGAGGCAGAACCTGTGCCGCCTTTGATTCTTTTTTTACTTTTCCCGACGAACTTATCGACTTTTTATCTACGGTTTCCTCTACAAATGTATTCCATTCCTTACAGGCCGGGCACTGTCCCATCCATTTTACCGATTCATAACCACATTCCTGGCAGAAAAATACAGAGGTCTTTCCTTTTGCCATATTGTTCTCCTTTATAAAATACAAAAAGCCCGGCTTTCACCGGGCTAAAAATATGCTCTATTTTCTTGATACTTTGATATCGACTGAATCAACACCCTCAAGCTCTACGCTTAAGCTGAGCTTGCCGCCGAGATTTGTCTTCATAGTACCTGCAACAGCTCCAGCTATGTCAATTTCGTACTCTGTCTCCTCTTCAAGACCAAGAGTAATCTGAGCATCCTCAGGTCCCTCCACAGTAAATGTCACTGTATCAGCAGTCTCCTCGAAATCCATAACCGCTGTTCCCGGAACAGACTCGTATACAAAGAGTCCGTTTCTTTCGAGCTTTGTAATCTCCTTAAAGGTCTTTACCTTGTAGATATCTCCATCCTTCTCAAAATTGTCAAGTTTTGCCTTTGCAGCCAATGTATAATCTCCGAAGCTGAGCTTTCCGTTTTCCTCAGTACGGATTAATTCACTTATTACAGCCATTTTTATCCTCCCGTAGCTATATTGATATATTAATTATAAATCCAATTCTACTCAACAGTCAATGAAATTTGTTTGTTTTTCGTAGAAATTATTACCTTATTGCCGCGCTTGATTTTGCCGGTAATAATATCCTCTGACATACGGTCTTCAATCTCCTCCTGAAGCTTGCGTTTAAGAGGTCTTGCGCCATATTTTCTGTCATACGCTTTGTCCACGATAAAGGCTTTTGCGCTGTCGCGCACTGTGAGCTCTATATCAAGCTGCTCTTTGCAGCGTTTCTTAAGCTCCTTTACAAGAAGTGTCACTATATGCTTCATGTCATCCTTGTTGAGAGCTCTAAATACAATAGTCTCGTCGATTCGGTTCAAAAACTCAGGTTTAAATATACGGCGGACCTCCTCCATGACACTGTTCTTCATACGCTCGTGATCCTGCTTTTCGTCATCACCTGCACCAAAGCCAAGGCGCTTTGGCTCTATAATAGAAGAAGCTCCTGCATTTGATGTCATGATGATTATTGTATTCTTGAAATCAACCGTACGCCCCTGTGAATCAGTGATTCTACCATCATCAAGCACCTGTAAAAGTATATTGAACACATCAGGATGTGCTTTTTCTATCTCATCAAACAGTATAACAGAAAAAGGATTGCGTCTGACCTTCTCTGAGAGCTGTCCGCCCTCCTCATGACCCACATATCCCGGTGGTGAACCAATCATCTTTGAAACACTATGCTTTTCCATGTACTCTGACATGTCAACACGTATCATGGCATCTTCTTTGCCAAAGACAGCCTCAGCAAGCGCCTTTGACACCTCCGTCTTACCCACTCCTGTCGGTCCCAAAAACAGGAATGAGCCAATCGGCTTCTTAGGATCCTTTAAACCAACACGGCCTCGTCTGACTGCCTTTGCGACAGCAGAAACAGCCTCCTCCTGTCCTATTACACGCTTGTGAAGTATCTGTTCAAGCTTTGCAAGTCGTCCTGCCTCTGACTCTGTAAGCTTATTTACAGGTATTTTTGTCCATCCCGATACTACATCCGCTATCTCATTTTCGCCGACTACAGGCTGATTTTTGGCTCCTGTGCGACGGTTCTTTCTGATAAGCTTCTGCTGTTTATTTTCAAGCACTTCCTTTTCTGACATAAGCGCGCCGGCAGCTGCGAGATTTCCTTTCGACAAAGCATTTTCCAATTGGTTCTGCTTATCTGTTATCTCTTTTTTCAGTGCAAGCAGCTCGTCAGATGATGTCAGATTCTTAAGCCTTATCCTGGCTGCCGCTTCATCCATCAGGTCTATCGCCTTATCAGGTAAAAATCTGTCATTTATATATCGTGCAGAAAGGCTTACTGCTGCTTTCACACCCTCATCTGTTATGATGACACCATGATGCTTTTCATAGAGTCCCTTTAATCCTGTGAGTATCTCTATTGTCTCATCCGCACCCGGCTCCTCAACCATCACCGGCTGGAAACGGCGCTCAAGCGCAGCATCCTTTTCCACGTATTTGCGGTACTCCTCTATGGTAGTGGCGCCGATTACCTGTACCTCGCCTCTGGCAAGCGCAGGCTTTAATATGTTAGATGCATCTAACGAGCCTTCTGCTCCTCCTGCACCTATTATAGTGTGAAGCTCATCAATGAAAAGCAGTACATTTTTGGCATTTGAAACCTCGCTTATCACCTTCTTGATACGCTCCTCAAACTCACCACGATACTTTGATTTGGCTACAAGCCCGGACATATCAAGGGAAACCAGTCTCTTACCCAAAAGAATATCCGGAACATTGCCACTGACTATATCCTGCGCAAGTCCTTCTACTATAGCGGTCTTACCCACTCCCGGCTCTCCAATCAGACATGGATTGTTTTTGCCACGGCGGCAGAGTATCTGGATAACGCGCTCCATCTCCTTTTTTCTGCCTATAACAGGGTCAAGAAGCCCTGCCTCTGCCATATCTGTCAAATCTCTGGAATACTGATCTAATACAGGAGTCGCAGAATTGTATGATGTACCATAGCTTTTCATCAGATCCCTGTATGCAGACGGATCCTCACCCATCGCACCAAGAATATCTATAAACATCTTCTGACTGTTAACACCCATGGTGTTTAAAAGTCTTGCAGCTGCACAGTCTCCCTGCAGTACTATAGCCATCAGCAAATGTTCTGTACCTATCTCATTGCACTCAAATCTATCGGCTTCCTCCGATGCACGCTCCAATACTCTCTGTGTCCTTGGTGAATAGCCATCCCTGTCCATCACTTCGATGTTATCCCCCGGTGAAATCAGGTCTTCAATCATCGAAATAAGCTTATCATATTCCACATTGCAGGCTGTTAGAATCTCAGCTGCCACACCGGTGCCCTCTTTTATAAGGCCAGCCAGTATGTGCTCTGTTCCAACATAGCTGTAATTCATTTTCTTTGATATACGTACAGCCAAATCTATTGCTTTTTTAGCCTTACTTGTATATGGTTTCAAGTCATATCCTCCAGTCATATTCACTAATTTAAGTCGATGAACTGCAAATCATCATCTTCGCTGTCATCTTCATTGTCATCCTTTGCACTGCTGTCTATAGTCTCAGACGGCTTATTTCCATCATTGACAAAGCCATCAAGTGCCATTTGAACCTGATTCTTCAAGGTATCATCATCTGCAGCATTCTCCTGATCTGAAGCCTCTTTTGAATCAAAATCAGATTTTTCATTCTCAGCAGTTTTCTTTAAATCGGATGTAATTTCTACTGTTCTTCCGACATAGGATGCATCGGATGCTTCTGTACTTTCCGTATTATCGTCAGATTCTAAAATCTCAGCTATCTGTGACTCTTCGCCAGATTCCTCAGCCGGTTCCCGGATTTCATCTACCTGTGATTCTTCAGCCGGTTCCTGAATCTCATCTATCTGCGATTCTTCAGCAGATTCCTGAGCATCATCATCATTAGCTTCTATATCATTTTCTTCTATATCGAACTCTTTTGTATCGTCTTCTTCATCATTTACTTCATTAGCTGTGCGCTTCTTATTTTTCACAATAACCACCAGAAGAAGTAATGCCAGAATAATGATAATAAGAACCAGTATTGCAGCTAAAACAAGATATTTATTGGCAATTCCCGGGACAAGCTCACTCTTTGTTGTATCGTTTTCCTCCTGTGCCACTGTAGGTGTACTGAGCTCATTTCTCATATATGTGCCATCTACGCTATCATATGTGTACCAGCCACTCTCACCATTGTCATTCATAGCGTATACGAGGTAAAAATCCTTTGTCTGATCATCGGTTTTTTCGACTTTGGTCTGGTAGGCTGTTGCCACACCCTTGCCCTCTATAGAGAGCGATATCTCATTATATCCCTCAGGCACATCATCCACCTTAGGCAGTAAAACCACTATAAAATGTGACTCTGAATTGATACGGACAAACTCATATGCTGCATTCTGTGCTGCATCATATACAAAAAGCCCATTGCCGCTTTCCGACTGTAAATACACAAGCGTGATATCACCAAAGGTGCCATGAAGGGTATTGTATTCAAGTCCGTCAATCACTGTCTTTGAGTGCTCAAAGCCTTCAGGAACAACATCCTCCGGAATGTCATTTACCATAGTCCACTCTGTGCCATTTATATCGAACTTCTTCCAGTTATCCTGCTTATCTGCATTCTCCGGATCATCCTCGGCTCTTCTGGTAACAACTATATTGTATGTGCTTGTGCTGCCGTCCTCTGCTGTCACAACAACGCTGACCGTATTCTCTCCAACCTCAAGTGAATCATTGCCTGTGACGGATGTCACACTCGCCTTGGAATCAGCCGGATTTGCTGTAACCGCAAGACTTGAACAGCTGTGATCTACTGTAGCTGTGTAATCCTTTGTCGCAGCAGAAAACTCAGGGGAAAGCGTACCTGCCGAGATAACAAGCGAACCAAGAGATGCGTTTGAGGATTTCTTTTCCTCTTTGTTTTCATTATCTTTATTTGCATTGCTGTCATTGCCGGTATTGCTGCCGGAATTGTCCTTGTTATCCTTGTTGCTGTTTGAATCATTGTTTGATGAAGCTGATGTAGCTGTAATAGTAACACTGCCAGATGACATAGATGTCTCTTTCAATTGGTCATCAAACGCATTAATCACCCGAACTGAAAAGGTACAACTACCTTCCGAAACAGCTTTAACTTTTATAGAATTATTTGGAGTTCCTCCATCAGAGTATATATTATCTCCTTCTACAAACTCAAAAGCTCCCGAACTCTTTGTTAATGTTGCATTTACTCCATACTCTCCTGGTGAAATAGATGTACTTATAGTCACAACATCTCCAACTTTCACTGTTGTTTTACTTGCTGAAACAGAAATACTTCCTGCTGCCAACACAATATTCTTATTTGAAAACACAACTATAGTCATTATCAAAACTGATAAAATATAACTTGTAATCTTTTTCATTTTCTTACCTCTATTGCTCTATATTTTTTCTGCCGAGAATATGGTTACGTATAATCATAGAATCTTTTACATTTATGGTACCATCTTTGCTAGTATCAGCTGCTTCCATATATGCACCACTCAATGTACTTCTTCCAATAATATGTCGTCTTATTATCATAGAGTCCTTTACATTGACCACTCCATCTCCTGACACATCGCCATATATTACAATATCATATGTTTTTTTCAAATTACCAGAAAGATCATATACAGCAACCTTATTTCCTGTTGCAACTGTTCCTGTATTTTCTTTTCCTGATTCCGTTAAAAGTTTGATTGAACCAGATGCAGAAACCGAAATATTTTTTATGAATGATGACGCCATTGTTTCTGGTGCAACTCCAGTAATATATGTTCCTATTTTATATGTATCAGATGAAATATTTACATCTGTACCAGACGCAGTATTATTTGTATTATTAGCTGATGTTTGTCTGTTTATAGTGATTGTGTATGTTCTTGTTTCACCACTTTGTGACTTACAATTTATTTTTATTGTATTATTTCCAACAGCAAGTGAATAATTACCTGTACCCGAAACATAACTATTACCTGATACAGCATTTGCTGAGACAGTCACTGAACTTATAGCATTTGAAACAACCGCTGAATAACTTGTTGTTACTCCATTAAATACAGGTGTGAGTGACACTCCACTTATTGACAGTGCTTGCAGATAGTTGTTAGTATCACCAGCTTTATTAAAACCAACTGCAGACGATGGCATATTGTTGTATACAGGAATTTTGAATACAAATGCCTGGTTCTTATCAGAATATCCTTTTGACAGATTTTGTCCTTCTGTAATTGCAGCTGTCACATTTGCCATATACTGATGGCTATAAAGTGATTTACTATCAACCACATTAAATTTTTCAAAATAAATTGTATTTTGACCTCTATTGACATAATCTTTTGCAATCTTTTCCGCCCCTCCGGATATGGATTTTGTCCTACTTGACCATCCATTCTTCTTAGCATACGCTAAACCATTTTGGTATATTTTTTCCTTTGTACTTCCAGTCGCACTAAAATTAAAGAAATTATAATACCCCTCATAACCCGAATATACCCCAGAAATAAGAGGACTCGTTCCTTTTCCCTGTTCCTGTTTAACTCGCGCAGATAAGTGATATGCACTAACTCCTGTGGCTTTTGCAACATCTAAAAATGTCCTAGCATAATCTATTTTCTCACCATTGTTAGAATAGTTCTTAGTTCCTTCCATAAAGGTTCCCTTAACGATTGATTGAACACCTGATAAGTTTTCGCTAGAACTATATACAAGACTTTGAAACTGATAAATATTTGTTTCATCAAGAAAATTTCTTGGATCCATAATATATGCAATGTAATCCTTGCTTGCAGCTACCCATCCTGGCTCATATTCAAACCACTTATTTGTTTCCCAGTTATATGCACCATTTTCCGTTGATTTTTTTGCATTATCTGCATTTTTAGATACTAAGTTTATTCCATGTACGCTCTCATTTTCAATCACCGTATCCCAATTCAAACCTGTATTTACAGCCTCAAATGTCCAGCTTGGATACTTATTGTGAAGAGCTGTAAGGTTTGGAATATAGCTGTCAGGAAAGCCTGCATTCTTCATAGCCGTGACAAAATCAGTATTGTCTCCGCTATTATTGTATGTCACCTTTATGTATGTACTGATAGTCCAGCCCGTAAATGCCTTGCCGTTTAAAGTACCCTTGACATTGTACCAGACCACACCGTTTACCCTGGTCTCTCCAATTATGTCAACCTGATGGTTCCAGTTGAGTGAGACAACCTTGGTAGTGCCGGATGTGCCTGCTGCATTGCGGACATACACATTGCCACCTGTAATCGTACCTGTAGCATACGCTCCCGATGCGGTTGCAATGGCAAGCTGCTCCTCATTATTCTGCTGTATGGCATCCGCATTGCCGGTGTCTGCCGAAGCATCCCCTGTCTGCGCATTGTCTGATGCAGCTGTACCTGCTGATACAAAATCAGACCTTATATAGCTGACACACTCCTCATTATTTGCTGCCAGATTGTACTTTGCCTTGTACCACACCTTGCCGTCTGCACCTGTGGTCTGCTCAAGAATAGTAATATCCTTGCCGTTTGAAAGCTTGTGCTCCAGCTCATACTCTGTTCCCGGTCCGCTTCTCGCCGCTACCCAGTATCTCTCATCACACACAACCTTAGCCGCCTGATCCGCATAGACTGCTATGCTGCTGTATGGTGCCAGGTCACATGCAGCTAATGACAATGTTACGACAGAGGCTGCCAGAAATTTATTTATCTTTATCATCAAATCCCCTCTTTCTTATGTGCATTGTTTACATTAATCCATTATCCATTTAATTATAATAGAATATGACCTTTGTATCAATGTATTCGGCAGAAATTTATTATTTTTTTATTGATATGAGGGTCAAAAGGTATTTTGCCCCTCATTTATGATTAATCGAATTGCATGCAAGCATGCATCGATGATACCTTTTGACCCTTTAATCATAATATAAAAACTCCCTTCAACGTGCAGCTCATGCTTACGTTTCAGGGAGTTATCTGATTCATATTCTGCTTTTTCTTACTGTCTCCTGTAGCTTTTTCTAGCTGAACAGGGATTTTATCTTATCCCATAAATCCATGAAAAAGTTACCAATCTTTTCCCAGAAGCCCGGGTCATTTATCTTATCGCCAAGCTTTGATGCCCAGTCCTGTGCCTGGTTGATGACTGAATCCCAGTCGATATTGGCATCCTTAAGCTTCATAAGAAGCGATGTCAGCTTTGCAATATCATCATCAGAAAGCTTCAGGTCGTAATCCTTTGCAGCCTCCTTTATCGCATCCTTTATCTGGCTCTCATCCTTGAGCCTTCCATCGGCAAGCTGCTTCTTTAGGTCTGCAATCATTGCCTCGATATCCTGCGAATCGCCGTCAATGCTCTTGTTGAGCTCTCCTGTTGTGACAAGCTCATCCATCGCTGCGTCTGTCACCTTGTCGTCAAGCTTCTTGCCTGTCATCTCCTCGTATGCCTTTAGTGTACCTACAAGTGCTGCCGTTCCGGAAATAGGGAAAGGTCCTGCGACTATGATTTTAGCATCAGCTATGCCTGCTGTGGCAAGCGCATTCTTGTACATTCCTACCGTACAGTAATTGATATTGTGTGTGGAAACACTAAGACCCGCACCCTTTTTATCCTCTGTAATGAGTACTGAGGAAAGTGACCTTGTGCCAATCTCGCTCTTGCTGATGTATGAATCGAGGTACTTGTGCTCCTCATCATTATTTACATAGACCACATCGTACTTGTCCAGATCAGTGAGCTCGATTCCCATAAATCCAAGCACTGTCGCTCTCTGATCCGGTGTGAGGTCTGCTCCAAGACTTAAGTATGGCTTATCATTTTTGCTGATTGTCACCTTGTCGTTTGCCTCACTGCCGGCTGGCGTTGTACTGTCTGCAGTACTGTCTGTGTTACTCTTATCAGCTGCGTCACTGCCTGATACATCAACGCTTGAAACTGTATCAGTCTGCGTAGCTGTCTCTGTTGCAAATACAGCCGGATTCATTGTAAACAATGTCACCGCAGCAAGCACGCCACATACAATACTCTTTGCTTTTTTCTTTATTGATCTAATCATTTTTCCTCCAATCTACTGCTCTATATCATACGAAATTGTAAAGCAGCTTCCGTCGAAGCTGACATCTGCCATGCTTCCGCATACCACAGGCATCATCGGCGACATATGACCTATATCCAGATCCATGATGATTGGCACATTAAACTCTCTAAGCAGTGATGAAAGCGCCTGTCTGTGGTCTATGCCAAACATTTCCTCTCCGAAGTGCGCCGGGCGTCCGATAAGAAAGCCCTTTACATTTGAAAACCATCCTGCATTTTTCATCTGCCACATAGCCCTTCTCATGCCCATCACATTAAGGTCACAAGCCTCAAGGAACCATATGATACCATCATCACTGTAGCGCTCATTAAATTCCCTTACATGGTCAAACGATGTACCAAGCAGATTGATAAGACAATCCATGCAGCCACCAAGCAGCCTGCCTCTCATGGTAAGCCTGCTTTCCTTTGCCACCGCAGGAATAGAGCTGATGCACGACTTTTCAGTCAGGTTGTAGCCCACAAACGGAGCATTCTCATCCTTTATCGATTCCTTCTCCCACATAGGGTAATTGGTAAATGAAAGCTTCCTGCCACAAAGCAGATTAAATGCATCTGTAAGTGACTCATGCCACACCTCCATGCCAAAGCTGCCCGCACACGGCCCGTAAATACCTGCTGTATCTGCAATAGTAGCCTCCAAAAATGTGAAATTCGTGTTGTCGGAATAGCCCATGTACCATTTCGGCTTTGACTGCTTCACGCGCTCAAAATCAATATAAGGCACTACCTCGCACATCAGCTCTCCACCACCACAGGATATAAGCACATCACTGTCAACAGAAGCATAGCTCTCGTTCAGCTCTTCTGCGCACTTCTTAGGTGTATTGCTGATACCTATGCCACTGTCGCACCTGCAGTTAGGTCCCTCTATCGTCTTATAACCCATGCTGTGAAACCTTTTAATGGCATTGTCAAAGGCACTCCTGTACGGCTCTGTTGTACAGCCCATCGAAGGCGCCACAAAGCCTATTGTTCCTCTATCCTTTAGAAATTCAGGGTATCTCATGTTTCTATCATCCTATCACTATTATTTACATATCTAAGCTTCTGTCTGAAGTAAAATATGTAGGATTTTATCATTTCTGTCCAGGTCATTTTACTGTCATAATTAAATGTCGTCGTGTACTGCACATGCTGTCTGTTGCACCAGTTGTATATATCATGCAGACTTATCGAATCAACATGCTTTATATTGTTCATAAACACCTTAACCTTTGAAAGCTCATCCTCACTGTCAATGTATAGATGAAAGATAGTATTCGGACATTCAATTATTATCTGCTGTTCTCCTATATTTTTCATCAATGTATCCTCTATTGAATAATGTATCCTGTGTGATTAAAAACATTATCGTCTGTCACACCGGGATGTGAGTAATAACAAAATATCGTAACTGTTCAGTACCTTCACAGTTAAAAAATATCACATAACCATAGTACTACACCGGCGTCACAAAATCCAGTCATTTTTGCCTGCCAATTCTTACTATTTTATTAAGAAAAACGGTAAATATCATACCCCCTCACAGTCAAATGCCGGAATGAAGCTGTCCTTTGCCACGTCACCCTCCTGTATAAATGCATTCATGATTCCTATTTCGAGGGCATAGTTAACAAGTCTTTCATACTCTCTCTTTGTCACTGTGCGGTTTATCTCAGGATAATCCTTTAGTGCAATCGGCGTAAACTGGCTCATCATGCTTATATATACGTGATCATGATATGTATCATACAGGTACTTAAGTACAGCCTTTGCATCATTCACATGTCCCGGCAGTAGAAGCTGTCGCACAATAACTCCCTTTTGTATGAGTCCTGTCGCATCGTCAATCACGACATCCGGCTGCTGCCTGACCATCTCTGAAAGCGCCTGCTTTGCGACAGACGGATAATCTTTTGCCCTTGAATACCTTGCCGAAAGCGTACTGTCCATATATTTAAAATCCGGAAGATACACATCCACTATGCCCTCAAGCAGCTTTAGCTCTGTCACATTTTCATATCCGCTCGTATTGTATATAATAGGAAGCTTCATGCCACGGCTTTTTGCATCGTTTACCGCCCACACTATATCAGGGATATACTGCCCTGGTGTGACCAGATTGATATTATTTGCGCCTTTGCCCGCCAGTTCCATGAAGATATCACTCAGCCTCTCTTTACTGATTACCTTTCCCTCTTTTCCGTCAGAAATCTCCCTGTTCTGGCAGAACACGCAGTGCAGGCTGCAGCCTGAGAAAAAAACTGCCCCGCTTCCTCTTTTTCCTGATATGCATGGCTCCTCCCAATAATGAAGTGCTGCTCGCGCCACCTTTATTTCAGATGAAACGCCACATACACCTGTTTGTCCGGTTCTTCTGTTTATGCCACATTTTCTGGGACACAATAAGCAATTTTCGTATTTATTCATATTTTTCATTTTAACCCTTGCTAAAAATAATGTTTGATACTACAATCTATATGATTATGCGGTGCATATGCCATGCGCATTCAGTAGTCATTTTAAAATTATACCATAACTATTCTTACAGAAGAGAATAGTTAAAATACACAATAAGGAGATTACAATGAATCAGTCAAACTGTATCGTCGCCCAGTCAGGCGGCCCAACTGTTGCAATCAACGCAAGCCTTGCAGGAGTCATCGCAGGAGTAAAAAGCTCTGAAAAATACGATATCTGCTATGGCGCCGTAAACGGAATACTCGGCATATTAAATGAGAATTATCTCAATCTGTCAGATATTTTTGCAGATGATGCTAATCTTGAAAAGCTCAAGACCACACCTGCCATGTATCTTGGCTCATGCCGCCACAAGCTCCCTGATTACAAGGATGATGATTCACCATATGTATACATCTTCCACCAGTTTGATAAGCTCTCCGTAAAGGCTTTCTTTTACATCGGTGGAAATGATTCGATGGATACCGTATTAAAGTTATCCGATTATGCAAAAAAAATCAACAGTGATGTGAAAATTATAGGGATTCCAAAGACCATCGACAATGATCTGTGCATGACAGACCACACTCCGGGATTTGGCTCTGCCGCCAAATATATCGCATCAAGCATGCTTGAGATAGCCCATGATACCTTTATCTATGCTGTTAAGAGTGTGACAATCGTTGAAATCATGGGACGTGACGCAGGATGGCTCACTGCCGCTTCCGCTCTCGCACGTAATGAGTACAATACAGCGCCTCAGTTCATCTATCTGCCTGAGGTGGATTTCGACAAGGACAAATTTGTTGCCGATATAAAAGAAGCCCTTACACACACTAACAATGTAATAGTTGCCGTATCCGAAGGAATACATGACGCAGACGGCTCATACATTACATCATCAAATGCCTCATGTGACCAGTTCGGACACCAGCAGCTAAGCGGTGCCGGAAAGGCTCTTGAGTTCATTGTTAAAGAAAACATCGGTGTCAAGGTTCGCTCAGTAGAGGTAAACGTGCTCCAGCGCTGTGCCTCACATCTTGCATCATTAACCGATATCGAGGAATCTTTTGCTCAGGGTAAAAAGGGTGTCACTATTGCAGCAGAGGGTGTGACCGCATCAATGGTATGCTTAAAGCGCATCTCAAATGATCCTTATCAGGTAGAATACACATATTCTGCTATCAAGGATATCGCAAACGAGGCCAAGTCTGTGCCAAGAGAGTGGATCAATGATGCTGGCAATGATGTGAAGCCTGAGCTTATCGAATACTTAAAGCCACTTATTCAGGGAGAAACCGCTGTAGCCTACAAGAATGGTCTGCCTGACTATATGGATGTGTCACATCTTCACAAATGTAACTGATTTTAGCTGCCGCCTACACCCCGGTGTGGGCAGCAACAGCATATCTCCAAGGAGGTCGATTTACATGAAGAAAAAAGTACTTATAACCTGCGCCGTTGTGCTTGGCGTGATTTTGGCTGTTTATCTTGGCTTTGCCTTTTATTTTAGCAGCCACTATCTGTTCAACACAAAGATTAACTCTGTAAAATACGCAGGGAAAACCGCAAAAGAGGCAATAGAAAAAAATACAGCCCTAAGCCGCGACTACCTGCTCACAATCACTGATAGAAAAGGCAACAGCTTTTCACTTAAGGGACCTGATTTTTCATATGAATATGTCTCAAACGGTGACGAGGAGCAAATCCTAAAAAGCCAGAATGCTTTTACATGGCCTGTCAGTCTTTTCAAAGCTCAAAACTATACTCTAAAGGGTTCGTCCAAATATGACGATGCCGCTTTGGCGGAAAAGCTCAAGGCTCTTGATATTTTCAGTGATGACTACATTGAAAATCCGGAGGATGCCCACATCGAGATAAAAGACGGCAAATACGATGTGATTGAAGAGAAAAATGGCTGCAAGCCGATATATGACAGCATCCTTGCCGAGGTAAAGAATGCCCTGGACAATGAGCTTCCAAAGCTTGCCTTAAGTGATGACTGTTATGAAGCTCCAAAAATCACAAAGGAAAGCGATACAATCAAAAATGAAAAAGAAGCCCTCGACAAATACACTGCTTCAACCGTCACTTACAAAATTGAAGGTGCCGACGAGAAGCTTGACTCAGCCAAAATCCTTGATATGCTAAGCATCTCAGATGACGGCAGCGTAAGCATAGATGATGCCAAGGTCACTAAATATGTCCAGCAGCTTGCTTCCAAGTATAACACCTTCGGCCGCAAACGCTCATTCAAGACATCGTCCGGTGACACTATTGAAATAGGTGGTGGAGACTACGGATGGGTAGTCAGCAAGAAAAATGAGAAGGCCAAACTTCTTTCAGATTTAGAGGGAGGCAAGCCGGTGGAAAGAGAGCCTGTTTACGAGCAGACAGCACTCTACCGAGGCGCTGACGACATAGGTAATACATACATAGAGATTGACTACACAAAGCAGCACATGTGGTATTACAAGGATGGTGCTCTCCAGATGGAGTCTGATTTCGTATCAGGTAATCTCGCTCGTCAGAACGGTTCCGTAGATGGTGTATACAAGATTGTTTACAAGCAGAGAAATGCTACTCTTGTCGGTGAGGGTTACTCTTCTCCTGTCAGCTATTTCATGCCGTTTGCCTACAATATAGGTATCCATGATGCCAGCTGGCGTGATACCTTCGGAGGAACAATTTACAAAACCTCCGGCTCACACGGATGTATCAATGTTCCGCCTGCTTTTGCAGAGCAGCTGTTCAACGCTGTGGATAAGGGCACTCCTGTTGTTGCCTACTACAGAGAGGCTGTCACTCTGACAAACAATGCTGCAAAGATGTCCAATGCATACTCGTATGTAGCTCCTGATGCAGCGCAGTAAGTGTGGATTGCATTGTATCTTTTAATAATATGTGAAGGCGACCGGCGCACTGGAAATTCATCC
>OMEB01000644.1_pt1 | contig 16370 bp, 13 predicted proteins | sample 1645311 | NCBI WGS metagenome assembly OMEB01 (sample SAMEA103958119, study PRJEB25191) | human gut metagenome | biome: human-associated habitat [ENVO:00009003]; feature: intestine environment [ENVO:2100002]; material: feces | place: Germany | collected 2013/2015 | reverse complement strand
GCCTTTAAACTCGCCTACGGAAGAAAGCGTTTTTAACTTTTGGGTAGCGTCTACCGCATTGGAAACAAGTTCACGAAGGAAGATTTCGTGATCACTGTATAAGAACTTCTTGATAATCGGAAAGATGTTTTCCGATGTTACTCCGATGTTACCTTGTTTACTGCTCATAGTCTGAATATCTTATTATTTTATTGTTATTTTGTGCGTATTCCTATCTTGATCATTCTCAAGATCCGCCTATTCCTATACAAAACGAATGCCAAAGTGTTTCGGATAAACTATAAATGACAAAAAGGCAGATGCCGGCTGATAGATTTGCAGCCGGGCATAGTTTGATCAAACCATATCATCTCCTGTCTTGGCGAATGTAACACGGATGGTTTTATGGAATGGGATAAAGCGGGATACGATCGCTATGAATAAGGAGATGACTAATAAATACCCCAGTATCTCTTTTAACGCCAATAATAAGCTTTGTTGCTGTAACGTATTATAGAGTGTACTGGTAGCCATTTGCGCTGCCTCGTCGTAGGGATGCCCTTGGGTCAAGGCATTGCCAAGCGCTTGGTTATAGCGTGAGGCGGCTAGAGGATCGGCCAGCGTAACGGTTTCTGATAAGGAATACATATATTTTTGTTCCAAGCGATATAGTATATTACTGTAAAAAGAAGTCGCCATGATGGGGGATAATACTGAACGGAAAATGATGAGAAAGAAAGCGTTTGACAATAAATATTTAGGATTTAAATCTTCCACGGCAAATAAGGCGAAAGCTATGATTAGAATCATCATGCCCAATCCCCTGAGGAATATAGGAAAGTAGAGCATCTCGTATCTGCTATCCGGTGAGATCCCGAAATAAAGGCTCCCGAAGAACAGGACGAAACAACTCATTCCTCCCGCTATCAAGAAACGAAACCGCCAACGTTGCCACCGGAACCACCAAAAACAGATGAACGCCCCCAAGACATATCCCGGAAGCAAATAAGTATAAAGGGAATAGGTATGGGTACTGTCTACCTTTAAGATACTAGTCAGGTAACTAGTCAACAAGGTAGTAGAAGTACTGAAAAACATGACAAGCATCATATAGAAATAACCGATAATAGCTTTCGGCTGGTATAAAGGCGCCAGATTCACGTACGGACGTTCCGAATGATATTGATACCAAATAAATAAAGCGATCAATATCGGGGCGATCATGATATAAAGGCAAATCTTGGGGGATGCCATCCAGTCGAGTACTTTCCCGTAATTAATGACATACATAAGCATTAACAATCCGGTGGATATGATGAACATTTCCCGGATGTGTAGATCGGCCAAGGGGATGGACTTGATCGGCCGGTTATGGCGGAAGCAGATGATTACCATTACTATGGCCAATAAAATCATTAGCATCATGAAGTAATACATATATTTCCAGTCGTAATGGTAGGCTAACTGTGCGGTAACAAGCATGGATGCTTGTCCCCCTCCGAAAACAAAAGGATAGAAGTAGGAATAGAATTGGCTACGTATATTTTTAGGGCTGAATATCTTTTGTGCGTACCGGATAAACCACAGCATGAGAAACCCTTTCAGGAAACCGATCGCGAAACTACAGACGATCAATATGTCGGCGTTCTGGGAGCGGGCACAGATCCAGCTTAGGAAGAACTGGGCGACTAAATCCGCCAACAATAAGAATTTGATGGAGAAGGCTTCTAATATCTTCGGAATAATCGGATAGGATACCGCCATTCCCGCCGCTGCCGCGTAATATCCCATGGTTATATCCTCGGTGTTCGTGCCTAGCGTGTTTGATACCTCCAGCATACTGCCGGTGTACGAACCGTTTAGCATCGTAACCGGAAGAATAACGATGAAGATGCAAATCAATCCTAACCAGTCCGGCACCCATTGGCGGATCGGTGCCCCAAGCTCTTTCATCGTGATCATTTGCGTAAGGCTTCTGTTTCAACCATCATGCCTGCTCTTAAATATTGCGTATCTTCTTGCGATAGATTTTCCAAATCTATCCGTACCGGGATACGTTGTTGTACCTTGACGAAGTTTCCGGCGGAATTGTCGGTCGGGACCAATGAGTATTTGGAGCCTGTGGCGTCGGAGATTGCGGTTACCTCCCCGTTGAATATCTTTCCCGGCAATGCGTCTACCTTGATACGTACTTTCTGCCCGATATAGATGTGGGGGATCTGGGTCTCCTTGTAATTGGCCGTGATCCATTTGTCTTTATCTCGTACGAGGATATCGTTTGTCCGGCTTGCACGTATTGTCCGGGCTCTAAGGTCCGTCTGCCTACATGACCGTCGTAAGGGGCGGTTATAACGGTATAGGAAAGGTTTAACCTCGCTAAATCCAGATCCGCTTCTTTTCGTAAGATCGCCGCCTCGGCTCCTATTGTCTTCTTGCTGGTTTCGGTGAATTGGGAGAAAGCGGCTTTCTTTTGTTCCACCAACGCCTGATATCGGGCTTGCGCCGCCTCGAAAGCGGCCTTGGATTGCTCGTATTGTTGCTCGGGGATCGATTCTTCTTTCAGCAGCCGCTCAAATCGGTGATAATCCTGTTCCAGTTGCCAAAGCTTGGCTTTAGCCTCGGCGATGTTGGCGTCTTGTACGGCGATGTTCGTATGGGAGGTCTCGATACCGGAACGAAGTACGTCTTGTGATCCTTGGGCGTCGATCAACGCGGCCTCTGCCTCTTTTACCTTGATCCGATATTCCCGATCGTCCAATATGAGAAGTGTGTCCCCTTGGTGAACGTACTGGTGTTCCTTGAAACGGACCTCTTTTATGTAGCCGGAGGCACGTATATTTAGTGGGGCGATATATTGGTCCACAAAGGCATCGTTTGTCACCTCATAATTGATGTAACGCCAGAAATAATTGGCTGTCCACCAAATGCCGGAACCGGCTAAAAGGATACATATGGAGTTTAATACTATATTCCGTGTCCTTACTTTCTTTAGTCTTTGATGTTTCTCTTTTAATTCGTTTGCCATAGTCGTTGTTTCTTTTTAGAGACGGCCGCAAGCCTTCTGTAGTTGATAGTAAGTGTAAATCACGTGGGTACGGGTATTCGTGAGCTGTAGCTCCGCGTTGAGGAGAACCGAGTTCGCGTCGAGTAAGTCGGTTAGGATCGCCAATTGGTTTAAATACCGGTTTTGCATGATCCTGTAGTTCTCTTGAGCTTGCCGTACGGATAACTTCAAGGCTTCCACTTCTTGTAGAGCTTCCTTATGACGTAAGAACGCGGTGCGCACTTCTATACGGATTTTCTGTTTTTTCTGTTCCTCCTCGTTTTTATGTAACGAGACCATCCATTTGCTTTCCTTTATCTTATGGTTGTTTTTATATAAAGAGGATAAAGGGTAGGAGAGCGACAGACCTATGTTCCAGTTGTTATTGTACATATCCGCTAATGTTCGGGAGACTGGACGTGCCAATGTGTTCGACGCATATAGCGATAGGCTGGGTAGCGATGAGGCTTTAGTCAAACGTATATCGTTTTGGGCTAACTCTGTTTGTTTCCGGAGTAGACGTATCGCCGGATCATTGGAATAGGCTTGGGCTACATAATCTTCGTAAGTTTCTAAAGATACGGTTTGGTCCAGTAACGTGGTGTCTGGCTTGAGCAACAGATTCTCATCGAGACCGATCAGGATATCCAATTGCTGTGATACCAGTATGAGGCTATTATCCGTTTCTTGCAAGGATAGGCGGTCGTTGGTTAATTGCATCTCGCTTCTTAATACGTCGTTATTGGTTATCAGTCCCTCTTTTTTCATACGCCGGATATCTTGCAGGCGGCGTTCCGATTCCTCGATATTACGGGAAAGCACCTCACGTTGTTTAAACAGGCTGAAAAGACCGATGTATTGATTTAATAGACCGAGCTTGATCTCACTTTGGTCTGTGAGCGTTTGTAAAGAGGCGACTTCTTTCTCCAGATCCGCTTTCCGGATGGAATACCGGATTTTACCGCCTTGGTATATCGGTTGGGTAAGGTCGATGGCATAGTTCTGGGACCAATCGGGCGCTTCCGGGCGAGTCGGATGGGCGAGTCCTTGCTCAAAGAGGATCGGTTGCCCTACATATCCACCTTTCAAGCCGATTTGCAGGTCTGGCAATTGTGCGGAACGTGCCGTATGGGTTCTCTCTTGCGCTATCGATTCTTTTAAGACGTCTGCTTGGATCTGCAGACTATGCCGTACGCCTCTCTCGAAAAGCTGGTCGATGGTCAAGAAGAGCGAATCGGTTTGGGCGATTGCCGGAAATGTAGCGACCGTCATACAAAAGAGGCTCAATACGTGCTTTTTATATATTCTCAAGGACATTATGTACTGCTTTTAATTCGGATAACATGGTTTCTACGTTCTCTATTCCGATAATATGCTCCGCATGTACATAAACCTGATCAAGGATCGGGCGAATTTGCTTTTTGAATTCTTCTCCTTCCGGGGTTAGGAAAACCAGTTTGTTCCTCCGGTCCTCGGGATCTTCTTTCCGATGGACGTAGCCTTTCTTCTCTAAATTGTTCATTAGGTTTGTCAGACAAGCCTTATCCTTTGCCGTTCTCTCTGCCAAGACCTGTTGGGTGATACCTTGTTCGTGCCATAGGCAACTCAAGATTTGAAGCATCTCAAATGTTATACCGGCGTTGTTCTTTTTCAGCGTTCGTTGCATAGACCGACGAAATGCCATGCGTGTGCGGACAACTTGTAACATAAGTTCCCGGAATTCTTTACCTTCTACCATTACTTATAATTCTTTTAAACTTGCTGGGCGCGAAGATAGCGTTTTTTCTTGGATTAGTCAAATGTTTAACTAATTAGCGTCTCGCTAATAAAGTATGTTTGCCATCTAGGTGGCACAGCTTTGCCATCGGCGTGGCACGGGCTTGCCATCACTATGGCACGGGTATGCCATCAGTGTGGCACAGCTGTGCCAAGGCGATGGCAGATGCTGGCACAGTATGTGTATGAAAGACAGGCGTATAGACTAAAAGCGTAACAAACCCGTGGAGTGATTCGTTACGCTTTCTGTTTAGTTCTCGTTTACGAGTTTAAGATGCATTCTTCTTTATCCAAACGCCTCCTTCAATTGCTTCACCCATCGCTCGATTCGTTTGTCGGTTTGATCCGGTTGGTTTTCCAAATCGAGGACTAAGCCTAGTAGTTTGCCATTTTTCAAGGCTTTGGAGGCATTAAAGAAATAATCATCCGAAGAGGTCTCGCCTACTAAAGTCGCTCCACAGGAGGTGAAAGCGTCCGCCAGTATGCCGACTCCATCGGCGAAATTATCCGGATAATTCGTTTGATCTCCAAGACCGAAAATAGCGACCTTCTTATTTTTAAGGTCTAAAGTGACCAGTTCCGGGATGATCTCGTCCCAATAGGTGGGAAGCTCGCCATCGAACCAAGTAGAGGTTCCTGCGATTATATGGTCGTAAGCCTCGAAATCTCTTTTCCATGCGCTTTCAATAGGGATGATATCGATCTGATCCTCCCCGAAAGCTTTTCTTATTTTATTGGCGACAAAGGTTGTTTTCTCTGTGCCCGTTCCGTAAAATAATCCTGTTTTCATTGTGATGCTTTTAAAGATTTAACGAATGTGGATCTAATAAAGCAGCAGTTCTTTTGCCGCATGATAGATGGTCTCCTCGTTGGGGAGGATGGCCCGTTCCAAGACCGGATGGAAACCAACCGGAGTGAATAGGGAACCTACCCGTTGGATCGGAGCATCCAAGTACTGGAATAGTTCCGAGCCGATGATGCCGGCAATTTCCGCTCCGAAGCCAGAGAAGACTTTGTCCTCATGTACTATCAATACTTTACTGGTTTTCTTCACCGAGTTGAAGATCGCCTCTTTATCCAATGGTATCAAGGTACGAAGATCGATAACCTCCAGTTCCCAGCCTTTTTCTTTGTAAAGAAGCTCGGCTACGTTGAGGCAAAGGTGGGTCGTATTGCCATAAGTGATGATTGTCAGATCTTTTCCCGGACGGCGGATACGGGCTTTCCCAAACGGAACCTCGAAATCCTCGGGGACAAAGGTGGAGGCTTCTACCGCGTTGTAGAGCGCTTTCGGTTCCAGATAGAGCGTAAAGCCTTTAGAACGCATACTCGTCCGCAACAGTCCGGCGGCATCATCTGCGAAAGAGGGATAAACAATCCGGGCACCGGGTAATGAGGTCAATGCGCCCTCAATGGTCTGGGAATGATAAAGCCCTCCTCCGATATAGCCTCCGGAGGCTAGGCGCAAAGTGATGTTTGGGGTAAATTGCCCGTTGCTGCGCCAATACTCATGCGTACATTCCACGTATTGCTCGACGGCCGGCCAGAAGTAATCGGCGAATTCCGCACCCTCGATCACTACATGGATCTTCGGGTCAAAGCGGCACATACCGTTCGCTGTCCCTACGATATAATCCTCGGCGATAGGGGCGTTGAAGACTCGCTCGATACCGAATTCTTGCTGCATGCCTTTCGTGATGTTGAATACGCCACCCTTTTCTTTATTGGCTACATCCTGTCCCCAGATAAACGTATCCGGGTTGTGCCGGAACTCCGCTTTCAACGTCTTGTTGATCGCCGTAACTAGCGTTTCTTTCTCTCCTTCCTCGTTTTGAACACCTTCTTTGTATTTTTGAGGTTGATAAGGTTCCGGGAGGACGTAATCCTTGACGGTAGACGGATCGGGATCGGGGGCGGCCATCGCTTTCCGATTGGCGGCTTTCAGGTCTTTAGCCGCTAGATCTGCGATCTCTTTCAATTCTTCCTCGGTGAAACGTCCGTAACGAATCAGCATGCGATGGAATTTGTATAAAGGATCGGCGGATTTTACATAAGTAAGCTCGTTCTCATCACGATACAAGGTATGTTTATCGGAGTTTGAGTGGGAGCCTATCCGTACGCAATTGGCCTGAACGATTACGGGAGTCCGGTTGGCGATCGCGTACTCTTTGGCCTCGGTCATGGCATTCATGGAATCGAACACGTCTTTTCCATTGCAATGGATAATACGTAAATTCTTGAAGCCAGAGAAGTTATCGGCAACTTTACGATTGGCCGTCTGGTCCTTTTTGGGGACAGAGATACCATATCCATTGTCTTGGAAGACAAAGATAACCGGCAGTCGCTCATTGCTGGCGCCATTGATTGCCTCATACACATAGCCTTCGGAAGCGGCCGATTCACCGTGCGAGGTAATCGCTACGCCTTTCTGTCCATAGTAAACCATCGCCCGTGCCACGCCGGCGGCATGGAGATCGTGAGTCGCCGTAGCGGAAGAAACGTTCTCGATATGCCATTCCATCTTAGAGAAGTGGTTAGACATGTGGCGGCCGCCACTGGTCAGATCGGTCGCCTTGGAGATACCGTTCAGGATGATCTCCTCGGCGGTCATTCCCGCCGAGAGAACCGTCAACATATCCCGGTAATAGGGGAAGAGAAAGTCCGTGTCCTTATCGAATACTTGTCCCATGGCGAGTTGTATCCCGTCGTGCCCGGCATACGGGGCATGATAAGACCAGCCGAGAGATTGCAATAAATAGGAGGGAGCCTTCTCATCGATCGCCCTTCCGAGCGTCATAAGGTAAAACCATTTCCTGAGAGTCTCCTTATCTGTTGTTTTTATATCATACTTTTTCATGTTGTTCTATTATATATAATGTATTAAGCGTTCCAATTCTCTAGTTCGTCGGCGATGGAACGTAAAAAGGCTCCCGCCAAAGCTCCGTCCACGATACGATGATCGTAGGAGAGTGAGAGGTACATCTTGTGACGGATAGCGATCGTATCTCCCTCGGGCGTCTCTACTACCGCAGGCTTCTTCTCGATATAACCGACGGCTAGGATCGCTACTTGAGGCTGATTGATGATCGGGGTGCCGAACAGACTCTTGAAGGTTCCGAAATTCGTAATCGTGAACGTTCCGCCTTGGATGCTATCCGGGGCGAGCTTATTCTCACGGGCTTTAGCCGCCAAGGTATCTATTTGTGAGGCGAGGCCACTTAGGTTCAGCTTATCGGCATCGTGTATAACCGGGACAATTAAATTTCCGTCGTTTAAGGAAACCGCTATACCTATATTAATAGGCTTCTTTAGGATGATATTGTAACCGTCCACGGATGAATTTACTAATGGATAGGCTTTCAACGCTTTGGCGGTCGCTTCGGTAATAGCCGGCATATAAGTTAGGTTGATGCCTTCTTGCTTGAAGAATTGATCCTTCACTTTTTTACGCCAGTTAACCAGTCGGGTCACGTCTACCTCGATAACCGACGTCACATGCGGAGATACTTTTTTCGATAATACCATATGGTCCGCAATGATCTTACGTACACGATCCATTTCTCTCACCTCGTCTCCTTGAGCGAGTGGAGCGGATGGAGTGGCCGCTGTCATAGGCATGGAAGGAGCGGTCGGCGGCGCTACCGTAATTGTTGGCGTGCTCGTAGCCGTTTGCTGCATGGAAGAAACAGGAGCCTGTTTCGGCTTCGGCATTTCCGTACCTTTATTTTTGTGATCGATATACGTTTGAATATCTTTCTTACTGAGACGTCCCAGATATCCGGTACCCGGAATATGATCCAGTTCATCTTGCGATACACCGGCAGCTTTCGCTAATTGCAATACGACGGGAGAATACCAACGATCTTCCTCTTGGGAATTCTTTGATAATTCCTCTGAGGCGGGAGCGGGGACTTTTTCTTTCGGTTGAGTAGCCTCCGAGGTTTCCGGCTGAGCTCCGTTATCCTCTCCTTCACCTTCGATCTCAAGGATCGCTACGACTGTACCGACCGCTACGGTGTCTCCCTCATTAAAAAGAAGTTGTTTTACTTTTCCCTCAACGGGGGATGGAATCTCAGCGCTTACTTTCGCTGTGCTTACTTCGAAAAGGACATCATCTTCCTCTACGGTATCACCTACCTTTACCGACCATGAGATGATGGTTCCTTCTGTAATACTTTCGCCCAACTTAGGCATCTTTATCTCAAATGTAGCCATATTTTGATTTTTTAATTACTGTTATATAGTGGGAGACGGGGCGTGCCCCGTCTCTACAAACGGTATATAATAAGAACAAAGATTAAGAAGGTAAGTTTCTGTATTATAGTGTATAAGTGTTAAAGTTCCAGCTGGCTGTAGCATATTTCTGCTCTTTAAGCCGATAGATGGCTTCCAAGTCTGCTTGCGTGAAGGAATAATCCTGTATGCCCGGATTATTGATCGTGAAATAATAAAGAAGCGCTTTCTTAAAATGCTGGATGGAGATAGATGCTGGAAGATGAGCGCTGATATTCGTGACCGGACTCCGTACAGATTTAACGAATGTCGATCGTTTGCCTCCTGTTTTCTCTGGTGTTTGACGGGATGTACTTTTCAAGGAGGTGACGAGCCTATCCAGATCGGTGGAAAACAATAAGGTAGCATGGTGCATATACCGATTCTTATGGATACTCTGTGCGCTACCCGATATTTTAAATCCTCCGATAGTTAGTCCTTTCCGTTCATCCATCTCGACATGTACTCCCAATGTCTTGAGAAAATTCATGATCTGGATGGTATATTTGTCGGTCTGCATAATCTGGCCGGTCTCTATAAATGTAAGATTCAGGTTTCCCGGATCATGGTAAACGGCACCACCACCGGAAAACCTGCGTGCTATCTTGATTTGTTGGTCTTGTACGAATTTGAGATTTACCTCGGCCCATACATCCTGATGCTTACCGATCACGATTGATGGTTCATTCTGCCAAAGCATGAAAATATTCTCTTTGAAATTCTTGAGCAGATACTCTTCGGCGGCCAAATTGAAGTATGGATCCGTTTGTGTATTGTGAATGCAAAGCATCAGGAAACTGTTTTAGTTAGGCGTTTTATTAGATATATAAACTTTCGTGGAGGATCTCACTGACTGTCGGATGCGGGAAAATATTTTTCTTAAATTCATCGACTGTATAACCATTCTCGACAGCGATTCCAGCGGTGACGATAATCTCGGATGCCGGATTCCCTAGTAGATGGCAACCGATGATACGATCCTCGTCGTCCGTGATCAGTTTACATAAACCATTACCATTCTCGTTCTCTGCGACGAAACGTCCGGAATAGGTCATCGGGATCTTTTGAACACGAAAACTTTCCCCATTCGCTACCAATTCCTCTTCTGTCTTACCCACGCTCGCCAATTCCGGATTCGTATAAACTACCGCCGGAATGGCTTTATAGCTCATCTCGTCCGGTATGCCTAGGATATGGTGTATGGCAACTTCCGCTTCCCGGTAAGCCGTATGTGCCAGCAGGGAAAAACCGGTAATATCTCCAGCCGCATATACATGTGGATGGGAAGTCAGCATATGTTCGTTTACCTTTACACCGGCCCCTTGTATTTCGATCGCTAGATTTTCTAGTCCCAGACTCTTTGTAATCGGACGGCGGCCCACGCTCACCAATATTTTATCGGCTTCAATCGTGTCTGCCTTGCCGTTTTTCTCAACAAAGACTTTCTCTGCCGATACCTCTGTAACTTTGGTATTCAAGAAAAACTCTACGCCTTTTTTCTTATACTCGGATCGAAGCATCGCTGAGGTTTCTTTATCCATATTCCCTAATATCTCGGGTAGCATCTCGATTACCTTCACCTTTACGCCCATACTGTTAAAGAATGAGGCGAACTCCATTCCGATCACGCCACCACCGATAATCGCTAACGATTTTGGCAAATCGTTGAGATCAAGGGCTTCCCGGGAAGTCCAATACTTGACCTCTGATAACCCTTTGATAGGAGGGATCACGGTTTCAGAGCCTGTGCATACTAACACATTCTTCACTAAATACTCTTTTCCATCGCAGTGAATCCGTATATTTCCAAACTCCTCTCCGGTGATTCGTGCCTCTCCTTCTACGATGGTGACGCCGTTACCCGTAAGCCGGGCTTTTACCCCGAGCGTAAGTTTACGGACGGTCTTGTTCTTCCGGTCGATAATCTTTGCCAAGTCGAAACTTGGGTCTTTCATCGCCACTATACCATATTTGGAGGCACTTTTGATACTGTCTAGTATCTTGGCGGAGTATAAAAGAGTTTTTGTCGGGATACATCCCTCGTTTAGGCAGACGCCACCGATAGCGTTCTTCTCGAAAAGGATCGTTTTTAATCCATTCTCCGAAGCCCTTTCGGCGGCGGTGTAACCCGCAGGTCCACCGCCTATGATTGCTATGTCATATTCCATATACATTATTATAATTATTTGAATACTAAAATTCGTTCCTCTAATGGAGCGAATTGTTTTTCTCCCGGTTCCTGGGTAGAGGTTCCGAACGGCATCTCGGCGATCAGTTTCCAGTTCGGATTGATATGCCATTGTTTAGCGACCGCCTCGTCGATCAACGGGTTGTAATGTTGCAAAGAAGCGCCGAAGCCGGCGTCTTCCAGCATAGTCCATACCGCGAATTGATGCATAGCCGATGTCTGTTGGGACCATACCGGGAATTTCTCTTTATAAGAAGGAAATTGCTTCTGTAAGCCTTCTACTACCGCTGTATCCTCGAAAAAGAGGACCGTGCCATAGCCAGCCTCGAAAGAATTATCTATCTTTACCTCGGTAGCCTTATAGGCTTCGGCGGGGACGATTTTACGAAGCGTGTCTTTTACGATTTCCCAAAGCTTCTTGTGGCTTTCACCCAGTAGCAGTACGATTCTCGTAGACTGCGAATTGAATGCGGAGGGAACGTGAGTGACCGCTGTCTTAATAATCTCATGAATCTCGTTGTCGGAAATGGGAGAGTTGTTACCTATTCCATAATGTGTCCGGCGATGCTGGATCGCTTCTTTAAAACTTCTTGCCATAATGAATATCATGTTATGTTGTTATATACCTATAACTAATTTAAGACATGATTTGTTGAGGAAAAAATATTTGAGAATTCTTGCGGATAAATCAAAATAATTCTTACCTTTGCACCCTGTAAAGATAAGACTCTATTAGAATCTTCGTTTTTGTTCATGATGCTAGTTCAGAAAGGGAAGACACATAGCAGGAGTTGACTTAAATTTCGTATAATTTAAAAGAACAGATTAGAAATGTCTAAAATTTGTCAAATTACTGGAAAGAGAGCAATGGTTGGAAACAACGTTTCTCACTCAAAGAGAAGAACGAAGCGTAAGTTCAATGTCAACCTGTTTACGAAGAAGTTCTACTGGGTAGAGCAGGATTGCTGGGTTAGCTTGAATATATCTGCGGCTGGCTTACGTACAATCAATAAGTTAGGTTTGGATGCGGCTATCAAGATGGCGGCTGAAAAGGGTTATTTGAACGCATAATTTGTGGAGGATATAGAAAATGGCAAAAAAAGCAAAAGGAAATAGAGTACAGGTAATCCTTGAGTGTACAGAGCACAAGGAAAGTGGAATGCCGGGTATGTCTCGCTATATCACTACGAAGAATAGAAAGAATACTACTCAGAGATTGGAATTGATGAAATACAATCCGGTTTTGAAGAAGATGACGTTACACAAAGAAATTAAGTAATAGGAGATTTTAAACGATGGCAAAAAAAGCAGTTGCAACATTTAAGAAAGGTGACGGTCGTACTTATTCCAAAGTGATTAAAATGGTTAAGTCTCCGAAAACAGGTGCATACATCTTCCAAGAGGAAATGATCCCTAACGAAGCAGTAAAAGATTATTTCGCTAAATAATTAAGTAGCGAATAATAAAGAATATAAGAGGCTTCTCTCCGATAAAGCGGAGGGAAGCTTTTTTTGTACCCTAAACTTTTGAAAGTATAGTTGGTTACAAATAAAATATTTTCTTAATTTTGTTGGGTTAATTTGTAGAGATGGGGCATGCCGTGTCTCTTCCCATCCAAATGGCAGTTTGTGTGAAATAATAATATAACAAGATAAAATATTAAAGCTATGAGATTCGATGTATCCAGCACTGCGCTATTATCACGTTTACAGTCTATAAGCAAGGTTATCGCTTCCAAGAACTCTTTACCGATTCTGGACAGCTTCCTTTTTAACCTAGAAGGAAATACGCTTACGGTGACAGCTTCCGATGCCGAGACCCGGTTGGTGACTTCCGTAGACGTCATGAATGCCCAAGGTGCCGGACTCTTTGCGGTTTCCGCCAAGATACTGCTCGATCCGCTGAAAGAGCTTCCCGAACAACCGCTTACTTTTGATATCAATGATGAGAATTTGGAGATTTTCATTCATTTCCAGAATGGTAAGTATAATTTTATCGGTCAGAAAGGGGACACATATCCGCAGCAGAAGCCGTTGAATGATAACGCTATCTCTATCTCGATGGATGCCCAGATGCTGTTAAACGGCATCAGTCGTTCCTTGTTCGCCACGGCCGATGATGAGCTTCGCCCTGTAATGAATGGTGTCTATTTCGATATCCATACGGATGATTTGACGTTCGTGGCATCAGACGGACATAAATTGGTTCGCTTGCGTAACTTGGCGGTGAAATCCCCGGAACGGGCTTCTTTCATTTTGCCGAAGAAGCCGGCTAATTTATTGAAGAATTTGTTGGCGAAGGAGTCGGAGCAAGTATTGATTAAGTTTGATGATAACAATGCGTATATTACTTGCACGAACTTCGAGATGGTTTGTCGTTTGATCGAGGGGCGTTACCCGAACTATAATAGTGTGATTCCTCAAGAAAACCCGTTTAAGGTAACGATCGATCGTATCTCTTTCTTGAATGCTTTAAAGCGTGTTTCTGTCTTTTCTAATCCGGCGAGCAGCTTGGTGAAGTTGCACTTGAAGGATAGCTTGATTACGGTTTCCGCCCAAGATATCGATTTCTCCACTTCTGCGGAAGAGCGTATTGTTTGTCAGTTTGACGGGACGGAGTTAAGCATCGGTTTTAAGGCTACATATCTGATCGAGATCCTTGGAAATATCAGCTCGGAAGAGGTTGTATTAGAATTAGCGGACCCTTCACGTGCCGGCTTGATCGTTCCTTCTGAGAATGATGAGGACGAGGACTTGCTCATGTTGCTGATGCCGATGATGTTGAATGACTAATAAATAAATAATGCAGTTAAACTTAAGGAACCCGCTGGTCTTTTTTGATTTAGAGACCACGGGTATAAATATCGTAAAGGACCGTATCGTAGAGATTTCCTACGTGAAGGTCTTCCCAAATGGGAAAGAAGAAACGAAGACACGCCGGATAAATCCCGGTATGCCTATTCCCCCCGAATCTACCGCTATTCATGGCATAACCGATGAAGATGTAAAAGATTGTCCGACCTTTAAGGAGATCGCTAAATCTTTGGCAACCCAGATCGAGGGTTGTGATTTGGCCGGATATAATTCCAACCGTTTTGATATACCCATGCTTGCCGAGGAGTTTCTGCGTGCGGGTGTGGATATCGATTTGAACCGGCGCAAATTTATCGATGTACAGACGATTTTCCATAAGATGGAGCAACGTACGTTATCTGCCGCTTATAAATTCTATTGCAATAAAAGCTTGGAGAACGCTCATACGGCTGAGGCTGATACGTTGGCTACGTATGAGGTGTTGAAAGCGCAGCTGGATCGCTATCCGGATTTGAAGAATGACGTAGCTTTCCTTTCCCAATATTCCTGCTACTCGAATAATGTGGATTTCGCCGGACGTATGGTTTACAACGATAAAGGCGAGGAGGTTATTAACTTCGGTAAGTATAAAGGCCGTTTGGTAACGGAGATCTTGAAGTCGGATCCGGGTTATTATTCTTGGATCATGAATGGCGATTTCCCGTTGAATACGAAGAAAATGTTGACAGAGATCCGTTTGAGAGACTTTAATTCAAAATAAGGCGATGAATAATTTTGAGTTTTGCAATCCTGTAAAGGTTGTGTTCGGCAAAGGAAGTATTGCCCGTTTGTCTGCGTTACTTCCAGAAGGAAGTAAGGTTCTGGTGGTATACGGTGGCGGTAGCATTAAGAAAAATGGCATTTATGAGCAGGTGACGGCAGCTTTGAAAGACTTCCATACCTATGAGTTTGGTGGTATCGAGGCGAATCCCCGTTATGAGACTTGTATGAAGGCTGTTGAGTTGGTGAAGAGGGAGAATATCGATTTCTTGCTGGCGGTAGGCGGCGGATCAGTGATCGACGCTACGAAATTTATCGCTTCGGCTACGTTTTTCGAGGGAGATCCTTGGGATATCTTGTCGAAAGGTGGCGTGATAAAGAAAGCGCTTCCTTTAGGAGTAGTGCTGACTTTGGCCGCTACCGGTTCGGAAATGAACAATGGAGCAGTGATCTCACGTCGTGAAACCAAAGAAAAATATCCTTTTTATTCCAACTATCCGTTATTCTCTATTCTTGATCCGGAAGTAACATTTACTTTACCTCCTCATCAAGTGGCTTGTGGATTGGCGGACACATTTGTACATGTCATGGAACAGTATATGACTACTCCCAGACAAAGCCGTGTCATGGACCGTTGGGCAGAAGGACTCCTGCAAACTCTTATAGAAATAGCTCCGAAAATCCGTGAGAACCAGCATGATTATCAACTTATGGCTGACTTTATGCTTTCGGCTACAATGGCATTGAATGGATTTATAGCTATGGGAGTATCGCAGGACTGGGCAACTCACATGATAGGACATGAAATCACTGCATTGCACGGGTTGACACACGGACATACGCTGGCGATTGTACTTCCCGCTACATTGCAAGTGCTTCGGGAAGCCAAAGGAGATAAACTTGTGCAATATGGTGAGCGCGTATGGGGAATAACTTCGGGTACAAAAGAGGAACGAATAGATGAGGCAATCCGCTGTACGGAACAATTCTTCCGTTCATTGGGGTTGACTACACGCCTGCACGAAGAAAACATCGGCCAGGAGACGATTCTTGAAATTGAACGCCGCTTCAATGAGCGAGGAGTAAAATATGGAGAAAATGGAAATGTGACAGGTGCTGTGGCTCGTAAGATATTGGAAACTGCACTATAATTTCTTTTCCTATAAGAAATAATAACTGCCTTGTGACTTTTATCAGAAAAGTATACAGGGCAGTTTTTTATTGTTCAATCGTATCGTGTATTGGCACCCCAAAGCAATACGGGAATATCTTGTTTGATATTAAAATGACGTCATTTAAACCAAAAATAATTTTAATTTGTTTTCTATAAGGGGGAAGAAATATCTATATTTGTTCACTCAAGTTTTTGATATCATCGAAATAAAACATTCATTTTATTTTATTACTTATGTTGATAACCATTATTATTCTCGTTCTTTCGGCTATCTTTTTTGTAAATGGTAAAATCCGTTCGGATATTGTGGCGTTATGTGCGCTGGTTGCTTTACTTGTCTTTCAGATATTAACTCCTGATGAAGCC
>OMEB01000604.1_pt1 | contig 17076 bp, 13 predicted proteins | sample 1645311 | NCBI WGS metagenome assembly OMEB01 (sample SAMEA103958119, study PRJEB25191) | human gut metagenome | biome: human-associated habitat [ENVO:00009003]; feature: intestine environment [ENVO:2100002]; material: feces | place: Germany | collected 2013/2015 | reverse complement strand
GATTTTAATGATGCCGTGATAAAAGTCCAGATGGAAACTTCCATGAAAGACGATTATGTACAATTCGCCAATATAAAACTGACTTTCCGTGCATTAGGCGGAACTAAGCGGGCCGGAGCTTTCATCCATCTCCCCGGCATAAAGTCCAAAGACATCCAAAAAGCCGAGTTAAATGGCTGGACCACGACTCCAGAATCGGAAACCGAGACTCCGGTTTATGCCCTATCGGATGATATACATGGATTATTCTCTTTTCATGAAATGATTAATACAGATAATGACCTTCCATATAGGGGAAAGCAAGAACGTTTGATCACCTTTTCGTTCGCAGCCGGTGCCTTAAAAGATTTGACCATTGATGACATCGATCTTTTCACGACCGTATTAAAGCGGGAAGGAGAGGTCTTACGCACGGAAATCCACCAACGTAATTATAGCTATACCCCCAAAGGGGTCAGATACCGTTATTACTCAAATGATAATTGCATATGGGCCTTAATGATACCGGATGATTTCAAATACCCTGTGGAACATGCTTTTATTGGTGATGCCTATCCGGATCTATTGAAATGGGTAAGTGGAGATAGCAAACATGTACAATGGTATAAAAGTAAGAATACAGTTGATAAGTGGATTTATACCCGAGAACAATAACAACCTAAAATCCTCCGTAAAATGAAAACGACCGCCATCTTATTTCTTGCCTTTCTGGCTTTATGCGTTCAGTGCTCAGTGCCGGAAAACAAGAGTACGAAAAAAGAGATTAGTACTCAGCCGATAAAGGTGGGTGTATTCGATGGGCATGGAGGAGCACAGACCTGTATTTGGGAAACTGTCGCCGCTATCCGGCTGGACCCGGAAATGGAGGTACGTACCATTACTACAGCAGATATAGCCAATAATGCGCTCGATTCGATCGACGCTATTATTATCCCGGGAGGAAGTGGCAAAAGTCAGTACTTAAACCTAGGGACCTTAAATCAACAACGTATCAAGGACTTCATCGCTAAAGGTAAAGGGGCTGTCGGGATCTGTGCCGGAGCCTATCTATTCTCGAATACTCCCGATTACACCTGTATACAGCTAAATGGACAGCAAGCGATCGACATCGAGCATGACAACCGAGGGCATGGATTAGCGAAATTCACCTTATGCGAGGAGGGTAAGAAGATATTCCCCGAATTAGCCGACCGCGATACGAGTTTCGTCATTTACTATGAGGGACCGGTATTTATAAACAATCCGGTTGATACGATCCAAAGCAACACGCTTGCCATCATGGAAAGCGATGTGCATGAGGAAGGAAACGCCCCGGCTAACATGACAAACGGTAAACCATTCTTCGTAGCCAATAACTACGGGAAAGGGCGTGTTTTTAGTTCCATCGCCCACCCCGAAGGTACTCCCGGCATGATGTGGATGATCCCCCGGATGGTACGTTGGACCTTGAATAAGCCTTTTATCCCTTATCAATCCTCCGCCGTACGTCCAGACCTGTTCAATCATGAATCATTAATGGCTACCGATGATTTAAAGCAGGAAGAAAAAGCCTTTCAAATCCTTTTAAGCGGAGAAAGCGAGCAAAAGGTTGCCGCCTTGGATTGGCTGGAAGCACATCATTCATGGGACGCCAAACGATGGGTACAAGGATTGCTTTATGACGCTTCACCCGCCGTCCGTATCCGGGCAGCCCGGTATATAGCGGATACCCATTACTTACCATTCTTACCCAACTTACAGGCGGCCTACCGGACAGAAACCGATAAGGCAACCCAAGAAGAGTTAAAGACGCAGCTGGAGAAACTAACAGCCTTACTTCCTTAGGCTAGGGAGATTTAAACTCTCCCTAGATATTCATCTACCGTATAGTTTAAGAAACGATTGAATGGTAATAACAATTTAAAGTCATCCACCGCCTTATCCATCCAATTCTTAGCGTAAAAGAAATTATCCGGCTTATAAGACACCACGCTGAAATCCTTATGCTTCATGATATAACCATAAGGGGAATCCATTGGATAGCCGGCAGGCATGCGTTTCAGCATCTCCCCCTCTAACACCGGGAATGTTTTCTTAAATGTAGGTTCCTCGATAATAGCCGTAAATTCCTCGATATGATCGTATATATCCTGACGAAGTTTCTTTAATAGCGCAGGTGGCGGGCACCATACACCACCGGAAAGCAAGCAACCTCCCGGCTCCAGATGGATATAATAACCACCCCGTTCGCTGGCACGACCACCTTGGGAGATGTAAGCGGCGAAATGACATTTATAAGGAGTCTTATCTGGAGAGAAACGGATATCCCTGTATATCCGGAACAAACAATCTTTCGCCTCCAACCCGGCTACCTCGGGATCGAATAAGGAGATACGACCGATTAAATCCTGTACCTCATCAATAAAAACCTTACGTAGCGCATCGTAACGACTTTTATTGTCTTGGAACCATTCCCGATTGTTATGGCTCCTCAACTCTGTCAAGAACTCTATGATCTGTTCATTCATAACTTTCTATTTTTAATCCTTACAAATGTAAGAAATATTAGAAACTGTAACCCAGATTCAGATAAAATTGCAGGTTATTATTCCGGTTCGACAATCCGAAGTTCGTATTCATCGGACCGACTATACTGTTATAAGCATAACCGATGCTACCTCCCCAAACGCTTTCTCCCTTGAAGAGATCGAAGAAATTATTCTCATGGATCGCATAATTAGCGATCAAAGAGATATAATGCCGTTGCCCGATACGCTGACGCAAGTTTAAGCGGACAATCGCCACGGAATTATCGAATATCTCCATATGGTTGATCCCGGCGAAAGGGAGTTGCTGGGGAAGATACCGTTCCGGCATATCGCCTCCCACCACATTCAAAAAGGGATAAGCCGGATCTTTCCCGATCAACACACGTCCATCGATGGAAGGCAACAGGCTCAAATGGGAAGTCAGCGGCAATACCGACAGGAAGCTGAGCTTCAAGGCGGAGAAGAATGTATGTCCTTTATAGGTCACGAAGTTATCCGTATAAATGGAATAATCCGCTTGCAGAGAAACGCCTTTACTCGGGAAGTAACGACGATCCAACGTCTCCAGATGGGCTTGAGCGAAATAGCTGATAAAGCCTTCCGGTTTTACTTGATACTTTTGGTTTTCCGCCGTATAAAGGAATGAGTTATAATCGAAATACTCATAACGGGCTCCTAGCTTCAACTTGAAATTCAGCCAGTTCATATCCGAATACCCGAGTTCCACGAAATGATGGCGATACGTCGTATTTACGATCTTATTTCCCCTGTTATACACGTCGAGGTCATGGTACGTGAACATGTAAGACAGGTTAATATTACGCAATGGATTACGCTCTATCGCATAGTCCACCCGCCCATACATACGTTTCCCGATCCTCCCGGTTACGGAGAACTTCGAATGGTAACGGGCCCGATTGTCAAAAGTCACATTCAGCAATAGGGCGACGATATCCTCGCTATTGAAATTCAGGCCCACATTAATCGCACTATTTGATTTTTCCTGTACCGTAAGCACCAAATCCTCCTGCCTCTCGCCGACTAATTTATAGCTCACATTCGAGTAAAGGTTTGTACCAATCACAATAGACATGGCTTCCTGCAATTTCTTCACGGTAAGCAAGCTATTCTCTTTCAAGCCGCTGATTTGCGTCAACCATTTCTCATCACGAGGATCTATACCTTCAAACAAGACACGCCGGATATGAAACGTATCGGTAGGGGCTACCGGATAGGAATGTACTAATCTCTTTCGGTGCATATCCAAACTATCGGATAAACCAATCTTCTTCTTTAAGGCAAGAATCTCATCCCATTGCTTGCGGGCGACTTGCTCACCCCGGTCAATCAAGGTATCCAAGGCCGTCTCCCCAAAACTAGCGGAATTATAAGGGTCTGTATTCGGGCGGAACAACAGATCGGTTTGTTCCTTATTCGGTCCGTATTTCTCATAACCATGCAAGGCGACGATCTGCCCTACGATATCCCAAGGGGTATTTATCCGCTCCAACTGTTTCAAATCGCTAGTACCCAGATCTACGCCAATAATAATATCCGCCCCCATATCCCGTGCGACATCCGCCGGATAGTTATTCTTGATCCCACCATCTACCAACACCATGCTATCCAAACGTACCGGCGCGAACACGGCAGGAATCGCCATACTGGCACGCATAGCCAACGGAAGACTTCCATGATGGAAAACATATTCTTGGCCGTCCACCACATTCAACGCCACACAAGCGAAAGGTATATTCAATTGATTGAAGTCCACGGAATCATGATAGCCAATCGTTAGATTCGAGAACAGGTTCTGGAGATTTTGCCCTTTTATCATCCCTTGGATCGCTATCTCTTTTTTACTCCGCCCAAAAGGGAGTGAGAATACATAACGCTCGGAATTCTCTCTCCGGAAAAGTAAGGCTACTACGTTTCACCCGGTCGCTCAATAACATACTCCAGTCCTGCAATCTCACCATGCTATCGATTTCCGCAGCATTATATCCAACGGAATATAAGCCCCCCACGATAGCTCCCATACTAGTGCCGGTAATATAATCAATCGGGATGCCGGCCTCCTCCAATACCTTCAACACCCCGATATGAGCGACACCTTTCGCCCCACCGCCTCCCAGCACCAAGCCAACCTTTTTCCGCTCAGCCATCACAGAAGGCACCAACATCAACCCAACCAACCACAATAAAAGGAACTTCCTCATCTAGATATTCTTTCCGGCAAATGTAGCTGGTTTACTCGAAAACGCAAACGGATTCATCTAGAATAAAACGTATGTTTACCTATATATAAAGTTTATCGCTATCTCATCTATTCTATAAACCATGCCGTGAACTGTATAAACCAAGGCGTGGTCTGCACATTCCACGGCGTGGTTTATACAGTTCACGGCGCTGATTTAAGAATAAATACTTATTCGCTATGGAATGCATAGGTTATCGGAGAGCTATTTCAATAGGAGAGGAACATTTTATTTCCGGAACATAAGTGGGCAATCGATAGTATTTGATACGGCCTCCCTAAAATTAATAGGCATTTCTCGCTAAAATCGATTTACGTATTATGAATCAAGTATGTACGTGTTTATCAAAAAATAATATAGCCATCAACTTACTTTTTTCCAGCAAGGTAGCAGCCGGAGCAATATATTACTTTTTCTTTTTCAGCAGCATGACCACAGGATTCGACTCTTCATCCAAGTTTGCGGCGATCTCCTTCAACTTTCCTTTTAGCTGGCCTTTCTCGTAAGCCTCAACTAAGTCCGGGGCATCTAGAGTTTGGCAGATAGCTATTTCGGGGTTTCTTGGCTCTGATGTTAGAGAGACTTCTTCCTTATTGATGAAATCATCATTGTATAGAATATAGCTGAATAAGGCATTTTCTTGTTTATCATACACCAGATCTTCACCAAGGAAACCTTTAAACGTCGTAAAGTCAACCTCTTTTCTCATGGTTCTCATAAAACAGTAGCGATCGGTGATAACGGTTGGAAAAAGAAAGACTTTCGTATCCATGGAGGATATGGAAGGGCTTCTTACGATAAAAGGACTCAGATTACCATCCGGCAAGTAATGGAATATGGTATCAGACGATGTATTGACAAGTATCCATTTATCCCGATCCGGGAACGTAAGATAAAATTCCGGCGTAATGACAAACTCCCCTTCTGTCACAACCGGAGTCTCAATACCCTTAGAGGGAATCTGGATCTCATGGGTGATACGGCCATCTTGTTTGGAAATAATCAAATGGCACTCCCGCTTGCCTTTTTCCGATGGATAACTCTTATAGCAAATCAAATGATCACGATCATAATTAAATATATAATTATAATAACTGGTATCCGTGAACTTAAAACTCCTTTTATAGTTTCCCAATAAGTCATAGACACCTATTTTTCTCGCCGGATTATCCTTGACGAATATCTCATCGTTATCCTCATCCAAGACAAGCCCTGTAAGCTGCGTGTATTCCTCACCGCTTTGCCCTAAACGGTTTATCTTCCTAAGTCCCTTTCCGTTTTTATCGAAAACAAGAATCTCCCCATCACTGCCCCGATTCGTCACCAGCATGATATCCTTTCCGATCGCTTTCACGGCACCTTTAGTTATAAAATCATCCGTGGTTTCCAACGCAATGTATTCCACGTCCATAAGATCTTGAAGTATCAATTCCTTTTCCGGATAATCGGCCATGACATCAACCCTTATAAGGTTATCGACAGAGGAAGCGGACCGATTGCCACATCCCATACATCCGACTAAAGCGAGTAGCATAGCCACTGCGTTCGTAGTTAATTTTCTCATTTTTTATGATGTTTAAAGTCTTTCGTTCAATGTCATTTCTTGCTCTTTAGCATTTTCTCCCGGTCCATCATTCGTATCATCTCTTTTACCTCATCGGATGTCTCCGGCAGTTGTTGGATCAGAGATTGGAGTTCATCTATAGAAAGCTGGCTTTTCCGATTATCTGGAGCCAGCATGGTTTGCTCCGTGATACCCCGTTTGGACATATCCGAATTTAATGACTCCAAGAAAGGCCGGGTAAAAGTCAAGTTACTCAGATCCGACTCGTTTTTCAACAGTTCCTTTGCGTAAGTCACTTGAGCGAATACACCTCTCTGTAGCTCCTCCGCATTCTTGAATCCGGAGATATCCGGATGGCTATATAGGTTCGCAATCTCACGAAGCAATTCTACACGAGTACCCTTCACCTTCCACGCCCGATAAAGCAGACGGGCCGCCTCCTCTATCTTACCCGAGCTTCTGGCGCTCATGGCACGAATCTCCATGACCATCTCCGGTTCCTCCGGCAATTGATTGATCAGGTTACGCAAATCCACGATAGAGATCTTGCTCTTTTTCCCATCCGGGTCCATCATAGTCTCCTCCGCCACATTACGGAAGAACATATCCTCATAGAAGGATTGCAGAAGCGCCCGGCTAAACACCATCGTCCTCTCGTCCGCTTTTTTCTTTAAGCTCTCATTCATATAAAGTACCAAGATAAAAAGCCCTCGCTGACGATCCTCTTCGCTCTGGAATTTAGACACGTCAATCTCACTATACATATGCGAGATCGCCGCTAGGAAATCCAGTCGTTCCGGATTCTTCTTCCATGCCTCATAGTAGAGACGGGACGCTTCCTTGTATCTCCCGTCTTTTTGGTAAGTCTCCGCACGGAAGGCCAATAATTGATTTACCAAGAAACGATTGGGTTCCAATCCCTTTTCCGCCCGGTCAAATAAGTCGTAAGCCCGCTTCCGGTCATACGTCTTACCCAAGGCGGAACCCAATAAGAGGCATACCTCGACCGAGGTCGTATCCTGCTCATATGCCATATCCAAGATATCTACCGAGGGCATATACAGACCGGCATAATACTTCGAGGCTCCCCCATATTTCAAGGTAAGGTAGGTGGAATCACCATCAGCCAACAAACTGGAATAGACAGAATCCGCCTGAACAAATTGTTTCACGATATATAGCCCCAATCCTTTACTACGCAATAATTGACGATTCCCGGGATTATAAAACAAGGCGGTATCGCAAATCGCTATTCCTTCCGATATATAATCCGGGCTACTAGCCCCCATCCGATACAATGAATTCACTAACGCAACCGCCAACCCCGCATTCTCACGATTCAAGTTATACGCCTGAAAATAAGCGGTCGTAGCGGAAGGATATTGTTCCATTCGAGTATAGCAATCGCCAATCGCACGGTATAAGACAGTATTATCCTCATTCTGAGCTTGCAATTTCTCATAGGCATCAACTGCTTTCTCATACTCCCCCAATTGGAAATACAGACGTGCCAACTGATAATTAGCGTAGAAGTTCGAGCTATCGGCGGATAAGACCTGATGAAAATATCGCTCGGCATCCTCCGCACGGCCTAAGTTCGTCGCCGTCCGAGCCAAGATGTTTAAGATATCCAAGTTCGTCGTATCCATAGAAAAGCAAAGACGGTAATAGTCATAAGCCTTCTGATACCGAAGCATACCCTCATAAGCCTGCCCGATAGCGTTCATAATCTCATAATTCGAAGAATCGGCTAATGTAAGGCTATCAGCATGAGCGATCACAGCCGCATATTGCTTACGGTTCACCAAGTCTTGCCAATTAAACTCTTGAGCATTCCCGGGAAAAATAAGGCAACAAAGTAACAGAACTGTAACTAAATTACATTTCTCATTCATATCTGTATGTTTTTAAGATTACTGATTAAGCGACCAACATAGCCTCTATTCTTATTTCACTGTAACCGGAAAGTAATAGGCACCGTATATAAGACGCGGACCGCCTTTCCGTCCTGACGACCGGGAGTCCACCGGGGCATCATTCCGATGACTCGCAAAGCTTCCGCATCCAAGGAGGGATCTATCCCCCGTATGATTTTAGGTTCCACGATATTTCCTTTCTTATCTACCACAAACGAACAGATCACACGACCTTGCACTCCCGCTTCCTGCGCATCTGTCGGATACTTTATGCTTTGAGCGATAAACTTCAATAATTCACGGTCCCCTCCGGGATATTGCGGCATCACGTCCACTACCGTCAAAGTCTCTTCCTTCGCTTCTTCTACCGGACTTTTCAAACGGAACGTAATCGGGACCGTATATTTCACGGCGACCGCCTTTCCACGTTGCATTCCCGGATTCCAACGAGGCATAGTGTTTATTACCCTTACGGCCTCCTCATTCAATAAAGGAGTCACTCCCCGAAGCACCTCCGGATTATTGACGGAACCATCACGCCCAACGATAAACGAGCAGATTACACGCCCTTGCTCCCCGTTATCCTGACTCTCTTTCGGATACTTTATATTCGTGGCTATGTATTTCAACAACTCCGCATCCCCACCCGGAAAACTAGGCATCTTCTCTACCACGGTAAATACTTGCTCGTTCATCTCACGGGATTTGGAAGATAAGGACAAATGGGTATTATTTGTCATATCAGCAGCCAAGACCTCTTGAGACTCCCTTCCTTGATAGCTGCATCGCAAAATCGCATTCGCAGGGACCTCCAAAGAGAAAGCCCCTTTCTTATCCGTGATAGTCCTCTCTTTACCGCCCTTCACCACAACTGATGCCCCGATCAAAGGCTGCCCGGTCTCATCAACCAGAATGCCCGTAGCCGTCACCATAGCGTTCGAGACCGTAGCCTCATTCGCCAGACGGACAGTCAAACGGGCTACCGCCTCGATATTACTTAACAGCATCAAGATCCCTACCAATGGAATAAATATCAGATATTTCGTACGTACGATACCCGGGCTCCGCTTCTTGTTCATCATCATAATCCGGTTCTTCAGATGCAGCACATTGAAACTATTATACAAAGTAGTAACGGACTGATGATGAGCCAATCCCAATAAATGGTATTGATAGCTCTTACTATCGTAACCAGACTGGATCACCGTGTTATCCGCCAGATACTCCAGATTATGCCTAACCTCACGCTTCAATAACCATACAAAAGGATTAAACCAGCAAGCCATACACATCATCTCGCTCAAGATCACGTCAATCGAGTGCCATTGGGATACGTGCGTACATTCATGTGTCAATATCTCATCCGTTTCCTTATCCGAATGACTCTCCGGATGCAAGAAGACCATACGGAAAAAGGAGAATGGCCCGGCGGCCTTCCGCAACGCATAAACCGGAGTTTCATGAATAACAACACGCTCACTGGTATGAGCCAACCATAAGATACTGCTTAATTGCACGAGAAAACGTCCGCATAAGAACGCTACGATCCCCCAATAAATAAACCCCAAAGATCCCAGCAACCATCCATACCAATCCACGGACGCCGCGGCATCCGCTTTCGCCGTCGCCTCAGGCAACATAGCGGAATACATATAAATCACATCTGCTATAGGCTCTTGTTGCCTTACCCAATCTTGGATGTTCAGCAAAGGATAAAACAGAGCCAAGCCAAAGAACGCCAGCAATATCGCACGACGTAGCTTGAAGAACGTGTCCTTATAGAAGAACAACCGGTAGAAGGCGTAAAAGAGTACAAAGGCTACATTTACCTTCAATAAGTAGGCAAATTCCGGTGTCATGGTATGTGGGATTTAGGTTATTCTTTTCCTTTCTCAATCAAATCGATGATATCCTTTAGATCATCCGTAGAGATTTTCTGATCTTTCGCAAAGAAAGAAACCATTTCTTTATACGAGTTAGCGAAATAATTCGTTACCACGCCGCCAAGGAACGTACGTTTATATTCCGTTTCCTCTATCAAAGGACGGTATTCATACGTATTTCCATAACGTTTCGCCTTCACGTACTTCTTTCGCTCCAGATTCTTGATCACGGAAGCGAGTGTCGTATAAGGAGGTTTCGGGTCCTCGTATTTGGCCAGCACATCTTTCACAAAACAAGGACCGATCCGCCAAATCCAGCGCATCGCCTCTTCTTCCTGCATCGTTAGCTTCTCCATAAATCTTATCCTTTTATTAATGTATATCCACAAAGCTACGAAATAGTCGTAAACGGCATGCGGAAGGCACGTTAATTAACATTAAATAAGAATCACAAGACCTGCAATCGTGAATTATTGCAACTTAAATGTGATCGGCACCGTATATTTCACGGCTACCGGCTCGCCTCTTTGCGTGCCCGGTGTCCAACGAGGCATCATTTGCAAAACTCGAACCGCCTCTTGGTCTAATGCCGGGGAGATTCCTCTAATGACCTTGTAATTCGTAAGTGTTCCATCCTTCGTTACCACAAACGAACAAATCACACGGCCTTGCTCTCCTTTGTTTTGGCTTTCTTGTGGATACTTTACATTCTTGGCTATAAATTTCAAAAGCTCCGCATCACCGCCGGGAAACTTCGGCATCACCTCTACTACCCTAAATACCTGCTCTCCATTTTCCAGCGTATCTTCGTCCTCCGCTTCCACCTGTACTTGCTCTTGTTTTTCTGCCTTTGTTACATCTGTCGGAACACTTTCTTCTTTTTGTTCCGAAGACTGTCCGCATCCTACGCACATCGCCAAAGCGAACAGGATGATCATTGTGTTCATAATCGCCTTTTTCATTTTCAATCAGTTTTAATGTTATTTATACCGTTATTACACATACTTACCAACCTCTAAGCATACCCGGATATTACGTCGGTTTCGCAAACATACGAAATATTCGTAATATAAATATAAACAATATGTTAAATAACACTAATAGCCATCAAAGACATAGAAAAGATAAAAGAACATAGCTTCTATCGCTAGATTATTACAAGAAGTACAACCGAGCGATACATATCGAAGTCAAATAAGCGAATAGAACACAAAAACCGGATTGCCCTCCTCTCCTTTTAAGTCCAACTCCTGCGGAATCGTGATCGAGTGAAGCGACTTATATAAGTTTAGCTCATACGGGGTCACTACTTGTACCAACTCATCTTTTATGACCCTCCCCCAGACCGGGAAATTCCGATAACTTCTCGTACCCTGCATGCCATGTTGAAGGTTCGCGTCCGCCAGTTCATAGATAGACCCCGGCATCTCGCATTTTTCCACGAGTGTCTTTCCCGTCTTTTTATCCACAGAGGCGATATAATAGCCTTGGTTATACAATAAACGGAAATAATAATGTGCCGGAAACTCAATCATATCTTGCACAAAGATATCCTTGGGGTCCTTTTTTTCAATTCGCAAATTACTCATGTCCGTAACATCCAACGAACGAATCACTTCCGCATCCGAGTTTTTCAGATCAAGGACACAAGCCGCACTTATTCGATCCGCCGAGATACAGAAGACCGTATCATTACTACCGGTCTTAAACAACACGGAGTTTTGCGCATCAGAATAAGCGGAGGCGATACTTGTCGTGAACCCGCTCTTCTCATGGGGTAATAAAAAGGAATAAAAATCATTCTTGATCGCTATCGTATCCCCTTTCCTCGAAAATAGGCCCAATCCGAATCCCCCTCCGTTGAAAGGCTGAAAAGGGAATGATATGGCGGCGAAACGATCCTTTCCGATATGACGCATATAGATTACCGAATACTCATGGGTGGATTGTCCGATAAATTCACCTTCTAACGTATATTCCCAAACTCGATTATTACTAAATAAAAAAAGGCGATCATTACGTTCGTCCACTTGGATACATGGCAGAATACCGCTAAATTCACCCGGCCCCTGCCCTTCTTTTACCAACGTCCGGATAAAACGCCCTTGCCGATCGAACAGGACGATACGGGGCTCTTTTACGGAAAACACATAGATATATCGATCTGTCACGGCATAATCATAAACTCCGTCTATCAACGAGGCATCATCCGTGGTCACCTCTAAAGGGACAAAAGTAACCCCCTTGATCACATCGCCTAATTCCAATAGCCCCGGTTTATCCATCCCCCCTCTTATATCCGCAGTTAAAAGAGAGGACGCTTCCGTTGGCGAAGAACCGCATGACACGAAACAAGAAACGACAAAAACACTATTTAAATAAAACAAGATAGAGGCTAACTTTACACTTTTCATAACCATGCTTTTTTGCCTCCAAAAATATCCCGTATATCTCACAAATCACATAATAAATGAGAACAAAAATGAGAACAAACCTGCCAAGACCGCTATAAATATATAATAATCAAAAGTTTGATATAAACTCCACAAATGCCTCCGTAGAACCTTCTTTCTTAAAAATCTTCCGGAATAGACGAGGACGAAGTACCGAACTATTATATTTCAATACCCGTGTGATCTGGTTGGCGGGAACACCGATTTTCGTGAGCATACAGGCCTTCAACTCCGTATCGGAAATAACAGGATATAGCTTTTTCAGCCGTAAGGTAAAGTCATCATAAGCCTTATTCAACAAAACCTCCAAAAGCTCCCAATCCTCAGAGATAATCTTGCCGGCATCCCGATCGTGAAACTTCTCATAGACCTCCGATTTCCGCAAGATCGCGACAGATAATAAATGCTTACTCTCCTTATTAAGAATCGACTCGTTACAAATTTCCAGCCGTTGTTTTTCCAATTGTAAGGAAACCAACATCAACTCTTGATCCTTTTCTTCCTTTATTTTCGTAATTCTTTTTTCCAAAAGGGTGATTTGCCGTTCATTCTCTTCTTTTTCTTCTCGCATACGTTGTTGCTGGCTAGCAATCGAACGTCGCAAGGCTTCTTCCCTTCGAAGAGCGTTTTCCTGCGTATTTCTCCATCGCCGATAAAGGAGGAAGCAAATAAATAGGATTATGCCGATAATAAATGCGTACAGATAACGCTCCTGTCCCCTTTGTAATAGCATCAACTCTTTCTTAGACAAGTCCTCACGGATCGGCCTTACATCATAGCGGGAAGTGATCTGATAAATCGATTCTCTCGCTGATAGTGATCCGATAGAATCCCGTAACATCTCGTATTTCTTGACCTCGGTCAGTATCCGGTCTTGTCCGGCCGCATCGTTCAATAACTGATATTGAGCACTCGCTTTTCTCAAAAAAGACATAGCCTTGCCATATAATTCCTGCTCGGCGTACAGCATCCCCATTTGGTTATATAACCTTCCCCAGAATTCATAATCCCAATTCTCTCCCTCATATTCCAACGCACGTAAATAGCATTCCAAAGCTAGGGACGGTTGATCCATATCCTCATAGACTTTCCCCCGGTAAAACCAAGCTTTGGGAGGCCAGTAACAGCCTCGTGTCGTCCTATAATAATCCGTAGCGATAGAGATTATGGAATCCGATGTATGCCTCAATCCCGCCTCATCCCGTGATTCGGTCCATAACAGACAATAACGGGCTTTCTCTCGAAGCGATAATCCATTGATATCCCTCACTTTATCTAATAACACCAAAGCACTGTCCGGATGATGCGGAATCAATTTCTCTACCTGCCAGAACAGGTTGCCATGCTTGTCGCTCCTATATGAAAAAAGCACAAGAACCAAGATCACGATCGTAAATAATAAGATCGTAAACTTGATCCCTATGGAAAAATGCCGTGACCCATTCAAATCCTTACGCATATAGGCAAATGTATATAAATTATTCATAAGGAAAGCCTTTTCCTTCCGCATTATTCCATGTGTCGGGACACATGCCCTGACCTCTCCCATTAATGCAGAAATATTTCTTTAATCGTTTGCGCAATATATGGATTTAGCATACCTTTGCGTGATAATTACATAGTTTAAGTAGAAATTTCTAAATACAATTAAATAACTTAAATTATTATCTTATGTGGTTACTTAATTCTTCTATCGGGAAGAAGCTGATAATGAGTATATCAGGCCTCTTTCTTGTTCTGTTCTTATTGTTCCACCTGTCGATGAACGTGGCGGCCGTTTTCTCCGGAGAGGCTTATAACATGGTTTGTTCGCTGTTGGGCTCTAATTGGTACGCTGTGGCAGCTACTCTCGTATTGGCCGCAGGCGTTGTGATCCACTTCGTGTACGCTATCATTCTTACCTTGCAAAACCGTAAGGCACGTGGTAACGACCGTTACGCTATCAACGCTCGTCCGAAAGGCGTGGAATGGGCATCTCAGAACATGTTCGTTTTGGGTTTGATTGTTATCCTGTTCATGCTGTTGCACTTCAGCCAGTTCTGGTATAAGATGATGTTCGCCGAATTGATCGGTCATCACGAAGTTGCATTGGGGTCAGCTATGGTATCTCCACAAGACGGAGCCGCTTTTATCAACTATTACTTCCAAGGTAATGCCGTGATCACTGTTCTTTATTTGATCTGGTACGTGGCTTTGTGGTTCCACTTGACTCACGGGTTCTGGAGCGCTATCCAAACAATTGGTTGGAATAATACGATCTGGATGAACCGTTGGGAATGTATCTCTAAGATCGTAGCTACGGTTATTTGCGGACTTTTCGCGATCATTACTATCATCTTCTTCCTAAACGGAGTAGGTGCTTAATTGCAAGCTACAGGTTTTATAATTAAGAACTTTTGAAATTAAATCATTATGTCTGAAATAAATTCTAAAATACCTCAAGGCCCGTTGGCTGAGAAGTGGACTAATTATAAAAATCACCAGAAATTGGTGAACCCCGCTAACAAGCGTCGTTTGGATGTTATCGTAGCCGGAGCTTCCGCTGCCGCATCTTTGGCAGAGATGGGATTCAACGTATTGAACTTCTGTATCCAAGATTCTCCCCGCCGTGCGCACTCTATCGCCGCTCAAGGTGGTATCAACGCCGCTAAGAACTACCAGAATGATGGTGACTCTGTTTACCGTTTGTTCTACGATACGATCAAAGGTGGTGACTACCGTGCTCGTGAGGCTAACGTTTATCGTTTGGCTGAGGTTTCTAACTCAATCATCGACCAGTGCGTGGCTCAAGGCGTTCCTTTCGCTCGCGAATATGGTGGTTTGTTGGATAACCGTTCATTCGGTGGCGCTCAGGTATCGCGTACGTTCTACGCCCGTGGCCAGACGGGTCAGCAGCTTTTGTTAGGCGCTTATTCAGCGTTGAGCCGTCAGATCGGTTTGGGTAAGGTTAAGATGTACACTCGTCATGAGATGTTGGATGTAGTTAAGGTAGACGGTCGTGCTCGTGGTATCATCGCCCGCAACTTGATTACAGGTAAGATCGAGCGTTACGCCGCTCACGCTGTAGTTGTAGCTACGGGTGGTTACGTTAATACGTTCTTCTTGTCAACCAACGCTATGGCATCTAACGGTTCCGCCGCATGGCAATGCTACAAGAAAGGCGCTTACTTCGCTAATCCTTGTATGGTTCAGATCCACCCGACTTGCGTACCGGTGAAAGGTGACTTCCAATCTAAATTGACTTTGATGTCCGAATCCTTGCGTAACGACGGCCGTATCTGGGTTCCGAAGAAACTGGAAGACGCTAAAGCTCTACAGGCCGGAACGAAGAAAGGTAAAGATATTCCCGAGGCAGACCGTGATTATTATTTGGAGCGTCGTTATCCGGCATTCGGAAACTTGGTTCCTCGCGACGTGGCTTCTCGTGCCGCTAAAGAGCGTTGCGACGCAGGTTTCGGCGTGAACAGCACGGGCTTGGCCGTATTCTTGGATTTCTCCGACGCGATCAATCGCTTGGGTAAAGAGGTCGTTAAGCAGAAATACGGTAACTTGTTCGATATGTACGAAGAGATCACGAACGATAATCCATACGAGACTCCGATGATGATCTACCCGGCATTGCACTACTCAATGGGTGGATTGTGGGTTGACTATGAGTTGATGACCTCCATTCCGGGTCTGTTCGCTATCGGTGAGGCAAACTTCTCCGATCACGGAGCGAACCGTTTAGGTGCTTCCGCTTTGATGCAGGGATTGGCCGATGGTTATTTCGTATTACCATACACGATCCAGAACTATTTGTCCGACCAAATCCAAGTTCCCCGTTTCTCGACCGATCTGCCCGAATTTGTAGAAGCCGAAAAAGCGGTAAAAGCTCGTATCGCCCGTTTGATGAATATCAAGGGGAAACGTTCGGTAGACTCCATACACAAAGAGTTGGGACGTATCATGGTAGACTATGTGGGCATGGGACGTAACAAAGCCGGATTGGAAACTGCTCTCGAAAAAATCGAAGAGGTGAAGAAAGAATTCTACACCAACGTGCATATTCCCGGCGAAGCCAATACACTGAACGTAGAGCTCGAAAAGGCTTTGCGCGTGGAAGACTTCCTCGAAATAGGCAAATTGATGGCCCTCGATGCTCTCAACCGCGAAGAATCTTGCGGCGGACACTTCCGTGAAGAATATCAAACAGAAGAAGGAGAAGCAAAACGTGACGATGAACACTTTATGTATGTAAGCTGCTGGAAATATCAAGGCGAAGACAAAAAGCCCGAATTATTGAAAGAAGAACTGAAATACGAAGCTATCAAAGTTCAACAACGTAACTACAAAAAATAATTTGTTTAATCGCCGTTTTAATTCCGGTATAACACGATAAAGTTATGGAAAAAACAATAAATATAACACTCAAAGTTTGGCGCCAGAAAGGTCCCAAAGAAAAAGGTAGATTTGAGGAATATAAACTTAATGG
>OMEB01000596.1_pt1 | contig 17238 bp, 11 predicted proteins | sample 1645311 | NCBI WGS metagenome assembly OMEB01 (sample SAMEA103958119, study PRJEB25191) | human gut metagenome | biome: human-associated habitat [ENVO:00009003]; feature: intestine environment [ENVO:2100002]; material: feces | place: Germany | collected 2013/2015 | reverse complement strand
AGGCATGGTCCACGAGGGGCCGGAGGCCACGGAAACGGAACTCAGGAGTCTCCGCGAAGGCATCTTCGACAGTCCGGACTCATGGGACTCCTTCAACACGGCGACGGACACGCCCGATACGACCGCCGCCGATACTTCCGGAACGGCCGGCACGAAGCCCGGACATGAGACGGGCCACGGTCCGCAGATCGTCTTCACGTCACTGGCCGGCGGACATGGCATGCCGGAAGGAACAGTGGAACTGCTGTCCGACGACGCCGCCCGACAGGTCTCGGACATCCTCGACGCCGGAGGAACCAGTGGAGGACGGCCGGAACGGGCAGCCGGACAAGACCGGGAACGACGCCGCGAGAACATCGACAGACTGCTGGACGTACTGCCCGTCACCATGGTCACGAAAGACGGAAACCACCAGGTGACGGCCGAAGAGGTCATGGCCATGGCCGACCGGACGGAACATGCCGCGGACATGGCCGAGGAGCCGGAGGCGGCCGCCGCATCATCCACGGATACGCCGGCGCGAACGGACGCGTCGGAGCCGGAACGCGCGGAGGACGCGCCGTCTTCCGGTATGGAGGCCGGAACGGTTTCCACGCCGGAGCTCATAGCCAAAAAGATCGAGCTGTTCGGCATCAAGGTAGGCCGGTTCGAGGTCGCCCAGCTCATCCGACGTGGAGCCGGACCCGAAGCGATCGCGGACATAGCCGACTCGTACGATCTCAACCTGCGGAACGGCATGGAAAGCGGGGAGGCCCGACTGGCCGCGGAGCGCGAGCACGGATACGCGCCGGACAGGACGGTGGCGGATGCGACGCGGTCCGAAGACGTGGACGATGAGCCGGATATCGACTTCGGTTCCCCTGAACGGGAGCTCGCCGCCCAGATTGTCATGCAGGAGGGCGGCACTCGGCAGGAGGTCCGCGAGCAGTTCACCGACGATGATCTCGACCGGATCGCACGCGATGAGGCCGACGCCGGCGTGGTAATGTCCGATGGCGACGAGGTGGAGGACGTCTTGGACGGTCCGGAAACTTCACGGCCCGTGGTCGCGGCCACCATCGAGGCCGAACAGCTCGCCTTCGACTTCGACATGCCGGAAGAAATTGACAATCCCCATATTGGGGGGCAAAATAATTGGGAAACGAAATTAGACAATGTGTCTAATTCGCGTGCTTCCCACGAAACGGAAGAAAACGATGCGAGGAAGGAGACGACCCGAAATGACGAACATCACGCATTGCCCGTACACCGGGATCAAGAAGATGAGGTACCTGTTCATGGCGGAGCACATGCCGGAACAGCTCAAGGAGCTCAAGAGGCAGGGGATGCCGGCGTTGGACGCCTACATGGACCAGGTCCAGAAGGACTACGGCCGGACGATCACCGAGTACGTCAACCATTGGGACAAGACGCACCAACACCTCAAGAAGCCGGGCAACTGGGATCCGTGGCTCAAGGGACTCAAGATGGCGGAGCATCAGGCCGAGGAGATCGCCATCAGGAACGTGATCGAAGCCCTCTGACCCACATCGACCGCGGTCTGCTCGACCCGGACCTGCAGGCCACGGGATCCAGTCTCGAACGGGCGCGTGCGAACGTGCACGCCATCGAGGTGCTGCGCGACCTCGACGACAGCGGCCGCGAACCGGTCGAGGACGACATCCGCGCCCTCGCCGCGTACGCGGGATGGGGCGGCGCCCAGAAGGCGTTCGAGGAGGATGGAGCCGATCCGGCATGGAGCGGAATCAACACGCGTCTTAGCGAATTGCTCACCGACGCCGAATACGCGGACGCGCGCAGCAGCACGCTCACCGCCTTCTACACGCCAAGGCCCGTCGCGGACGCGATGTGGCAGGCGCTCGGCAAGGCCGGTTTCGGCCGGGATCCGAAGCACCCGGACATGGTGCTGGAGCCCGGCTGCGGAACCGGCAACTTCATCCGCAGCACTCCGGCCGGATCCTCCTACGCGTTCACCGGCATCGAGGCCGACCCGATCAGCGCCGGCATCGCACGCTACCTGTGCCCGGACGACGACATCATCAACAACAGGATGGAACGGACCGGCCTGCCCACGGACGCGTTCGACCTCGCGATAGGCAACGTGCCATACAGCGACGCGATCAGGATCGACGGCACCGTCATCCACGACTGGTTCATCCGGCACAGTCTCGACACGGTCCGCCCCGGCGGCCTCGTCGCCGTGCTCACCAGCCGGTACACGCTCGACAAGAACACGTCGAACATGCGCCGCGAACTCTCCCGCAGGGCCGAACTCGTCGCCGCATGCCGTCTGCCCAGGGAGACGTTCGGCAGACAGGCCGGCACCGAAGTGGTCTCCGACATCCTGATCCTGCGCAAACGCGACGAGCCGTTGGCCGACACGGCCGCCGAATGGGAGGACACCACCGAATTCCGGGACGGCGTCACCGCCAACAGACTGTTCGTCGACCATCCCGAATACGTCGCCGGAACCATGACCATCGGCTCGGGACCATTCGGCCCGCAGATCGACGTCACCGGAACCAGCGACATCACCCAATTGGGCGGACAGGTCGAACGCATCCTCACCAGCCAGCTCGAAGAGTACGGCATCGACCTGCACGACGGACTCGGCGAACGCGTCAACGAGCCGATCGTCGCTCCCGACAGGACCGTGCAAAAGGCCATGCGGTACACGGTCGACGGCAACGACCACATCTGGTACGGCGACATGGACGGACAGCTCGTTCCCGCGCACTCCCGCGTCAAAAAGGGCGGGGACGCGCGCATGGCCGCCATGCTGCGCCTACGCGACCGGACGGAACGCCTGCTCGCCATCGAACGAGACCCGGACGCCACCGACACCGCCGTGGACCAAGGCATCAGGGACCTCGATGGGGAGTACGACCGGTTCGTCGCATCCTACGGCAGGCTCAATTCCAAAGAGAACCTGCGCGTGTTCGACCCGAACAACTCCGATCCGAGCCTCAACCAGCTCTACAGTCTGGAGAAGATCGGCCCCAACGGGTTCGAAGCCAAAGGAGACATGCTTTCCAAGAGGGTCGTCACGCCGGTGCCTCCGATGCCCGAACACGTGGATGAACCCGTCGACGCGATGGCCGTCAGCCTCGACCGTGTGGGACATGTGGATCTCGACCTCATCGGACGACTGCTCGACACCCGGGACGACATCGAAACCATTGAAAAACTCGGCGACCTCATCGTTATGGATCCGGACACCGGGATGCCGTTGCCCGCGGACGAATACCTGTCCGGCGACGTGGGAGGAAAACTCGACCACGTCGACGGACTGCTCCGGGACCTGGTCGACCAGCCCGAACATGCGCGCGTGAGGGAATGGCTCGCCGACAACGGGCTCGGACGGAACTCACCCAAACCGGGGCATGGCAGAGCGCCACCGACCCGATCCACGCGAACAAGTCCGTGGTCGAAGCCCCCTGGTTCTCCAACGTGCTCAAAGAACACGGACACGGCCAGCAGAGGGCCTTCGCCGCCATGTTCCTGGATGACTGCAAACCCGGAGTCGACCTGCTCGGGAAAAACTGGAACGCGCAACAACCCACGGGCAACGACCTGTTCGACACGGTCTTCGACAACGGCTGGTCAAGCGATGACGAAGGAGCGTCCAACAGTGCCATGCGCATGCTGTACAAGGCCGTTTCGGCCGATCCCGAGGCCATCGACGACAAGGTCATCGCCACGATCCTCAACGCCGGCAGCTTCAAACGAGGTCCGGCATGCGACGCGTTAAGGAAAATCACCGATCCAAGCCTGTGGGAGGTGGAGGACCACGGCTACTACAAGGAAACCAAGTGCGATTTCCTCGCCTTGGCCAAGGACCTGCGCGCCCATCCGGAAACCTGCGAATACCTGTACGCGATGGACGTGGACCGGTTGGACCATCCGACCATCGAGAAACGGTACGGACGTTACAATTCATGGGATCAGAAGACGTTCAAACCATTGGACGAGATGGTCGACATGGAAGGCCTGGAACAGTGGAGAAGCCGCAGGAACGCATGGATGGATTCCCATCCGGCCGAACCTGCGGACACGGACCGTCTCAAGAGCCTGCAATCCCTGCACGAACGACTCGCGCGATCGCTGCCCGCGCGACTCACCCACGACGACATCACCGCGAAGCTCGGCTCGGCGTGGATCCCGACCGGAGTGATCCGCGACTTCATGATCGACACATTCGACCTCGGCCAACAGCCCAACATCATCGACGGCGGCATGCGGAGCCTTACGGTCAGCCATGACGAGACGACCGGCAACTGGCAGGTCAACGCGTCGCTCGGATCGAAACTCGACGAGGAAACCATCCGGAAATACGGTCTGGGCACCGGAGCGGGACGCAACCCGTTCGAGGTCGTGTCCGGAGCGCTCAACGCGACCACCAGCAACCTCACCAAACCCGACCCGAACGACCCGACCGGGAAGAGAAGGATCCGCGACCCGCAGGCCACCGCGCTGCTGTACCAGAAGCGCCACACCGTCGAACAGGCGTTCGCGGAATGGGTGTGGACCGACCCGGACCGCACCCGCATGCTGGAGAACGTGTACAACGAACGGTTCAACCGCATCCACCCGCGCGAATACGACGGCTCCTATCTCACATTCCCCGGCATCAGCGCCGACATCGACCTGTATCCTCACCAGCGCAAGGCCGTCGCGAGGATCCTGCAATCCGAGGAGGGCACACTCGTCGCGCACGTCGTGGGCGCAGGCAAGACCTTCACCGGCGTGGCCGCCTGCCACGAGGCGAAACGACTCGGCCGGGCCACCAAGCCGATGATCGTCGTACCGAACCATCTGACCGAACAATGGGCGAAGGACTATCTGACGCTCTACCCGGACGCGAACATCCTGTCCATGACGGAGGCCGACGGCACCGGCAAGGGCGCGGCACGCTTCTGGGCCAAAGTCGCCGCCGGCGACTGGGACGCGGTCATCGTCCGGCAGGACACGTTCCAACGCATGCACGTCAGTCCCGAACGCCGTGAGAAGTATTTCGAACGGCGTAAGGCGGAGATGCTCGACAGCATCGAGACCGCGAAGTCGGACGGCAACGACTTCTCCGCGAAGAAGCTGAAGGACGAGATCGGCAAAATGGAGAAGAACCTCGGCAAAACCGTCAAACAGGCCGAGAAGGACCGCATGCGCGTCGACGGCAACTCCAGGCGCTGCGCGACAGCGGGGAAAGCAAGGAGTGGATCGACTTCGAGGACCTCGGCGTGGACATGCTGTTCGTCGACGAAGCCCACCAATACAAGAACCTCGCCATCGCCACCACGATCAGCGTGCCCGGCGTGGACGTCGCGGCCGCGCAGAAATGCGAGGACCTGTTCGACAAGTGCGAGTACCTGCGCGAGGCAGGACATGGAAGCAACATCGTGTTCGCGACCGGCACGCCGGTATCCAACTCCATGGCCGAGTTGTACAACATGCAACGCTACCTCGCTCCCGACCTGCTCAAGGCGCAGGGCGTGGAGGCGTTCACCAGCTGGGCCAACACGTACGGCAGCATCGTCGAAAGCGTCGAAGTCAAGCCGGAAGGCAGCGGATACCAGATCAAGCAACGGTTCGCGAAATTCCATAACCTTCCCGAGCTGATGAGCACGTTCCACGACTACGCGGACCTGCTGACCGCCGACCAGCTCGACCTCGACGTGCCGGACTGCGAGGTGGTGTCCGTCGCGGTCGAAGCCACCGAAGCGCAGAAACAGGCCGTCGACGCGCTGGTGGAACGGGCCGAACTGGTGCGCGACGGAGCCGTTGACCCGTCGGACGATAACATGCTCAACATCACGAACGACGGCAGGAAAGTCAGTCTCGATCCGAAACTGCTCGACGTGTCCGATCCGGACATCCAACCCATGGAAGGCGGCAAGGTGCAGGTCTGCGCCGAGAAGATCCACGAGATCTGGCAGGAGCATGCCGAAGAGAAGGCCACACAGCTCGTGTTCTGCGACTCGTCGACCACGGCGTCCGGCAAGTGGAACATCCAATCCGATCTGAAACGACGGCTCGTCGACCTGGGAATTCCGGCAGACGAGATCATGTTCGCCGCGCAGGAAAAGGATCCACAGAAGAAACAGGCCCTGTTCGAAAAGGTCCGCAAGGGCGAGGTGCGCGTGCTCATCGGTTCGACCGGCACCCTGGGCACCGGCACGAACGTGCAGGACAGGCTCTTCGCCATCCACGACCTCGACTGTCCATGGAAGCCCGCCGAACTCGAACAACGCCAGGGCCGTGTCCGCCGGCAGGGCAACATGTTCGACAACGTGCAGGACTACCGGTACGTCACCGTCGGCACATTCGACAGCTACATGTTCCAGACGGTCGAGCGCAAGGCCCGGTTCATCAGCCAGATCATGAGCTCCGGCTCGCCATCACGCGAAGCGTCCGACGTGGACGCCACGGTGCTCAGCCTCGCAGACATGAAGGCCATCGCCACAGGAGACCCGAACATCGCCAAACGTATGGAACTCGAGAACCAGCTCACCCAGATGAAACTGCTCAAACGCGCCCACGCCGACCAGCAGAGATCAATCCGGTTCAAGATCGACATGCAACTGCAGCCGACCGTGGACCATCTCGAAAGACTCCACGGCGAGGCGTTGGACGACGAGCCGAAATTCCGCGAAGCCGTCGAGATCCGCGGCCAGCATCTCACCCGGGGAATATGCGGCCTCGATCTTGGCAACGGCCCGATCATGGACCGCAAACAGGCCATCCACGACCTCGTCGGCATCGCGCGCGGGCTCGACCGCGGCGAAACGCGGGAAGTGGGCGAATACTGCGGTCTGACCGTCATGGTCGCTTCACGGAACATGGCCGTCAACGGCCTCAACGTGTTCCGCCCGTTCGTGGGATTGAAAGGCGAGCATGAGCATTGGGCCGGCACCAGCGCGCCGGACATCAACAACAGCGCCGACAGCGTCATCAGACAGCTCGACCGAATCATCTCCAACAACACCAACACCGCGCAAAGCCTCGGCGTCAAACTCGGCAATGCGAAAGCCAGCCTGGAAAGCGCGTGGAACGCGTTGAACCAGCCATGGGAAGGCCAGAAGGAGTACGACGACCTCACCGACCAGATCGCAAAAATGAACCTGGAAATCAAACACGGAAAGGGCCCGACGCCGGCCGAAGAGGACGGACAGGCCGATCTCGCCGAAGCCTCGTTCCACTTCGACGAGTCGCAGGAACCCCAGGTCGCGCGCGCGGCCGTGGAATCCGGCCCATCCGGGTCGGACTCTTTCCCCGCGACAGTGGAGACGACCGATGTTCCGATGCCCGATCCATGCGTCGACCCGTGCAACGGTGGCACAGGCATGTCGGGACTGTGCATGTGACGTCCGCTCGGGCGGCATCCAGAGAAAAAGGACCGGGAAAGGGAGCCAATCCCTTCCGGTCCTTTTCCGATATCGGCATGCCCGCACGTGAACCGGATGGAACGAACAGAAAGGTATTTCCATCCAAAATGGCCGAAGCCGAGGAAATCCAATCACGGATAGAAACCATCAAAGACTTATCCGACCGTCTGGCCGAACAAGACCGGACGATCAAGGACCTGGAAGAGGAAATGCGGTCGGAGACGCCGGAACATCCATGGTCCTTCATGAAGATGCGCAGGCATAACCGGCTGCATGCGGAAATCGAAGACGAACGAACGTCGATGTCGCGTGACAGATACGATCTGAACCGTCTCACGGAACGGCTGTTCGAAGACGTCAACATCATCGCCGACAAAGCAACCTCCACCAACTCCCTGGAACTGATACTCGACCTGGTCGAACAATCCCTGGACACCGATCCGAAGTACAGGGAAAGCGTCAGGAAACAAGCCGGAGTGACCGATGGGATGTCATACATGCGTCTCGTTCCGCAAGACAATCCCCAAGGCATGCTGCCACCCACCCCATGGGGCAGGAAAGCCGCCGAGGAGGCATACCGGCAGCATCAGGTCCGACAGCTCGACCCACGGTTGAGACTGCTGCGCACACTCGCCACGGGAAGCTGCAAGGACCATGACACCCCGGAAACGAACGACTATCTCGCCCTGATGGATTTCAACGTGGGAGACCACGTGACCATGGGACCGGGCCTGTCCACGACGGTCACCACCCCGCATTGGCTCGGAGGCGGGGGAATCCTGCTCATCATCGAAGGCGCCTCCCACGGAGTGCCGTTGGTCGGCAGCAGGGGAGACGTGTCCAACGAAAGCGAGGTGTTCCTCCCGGACCTACTGCACTGCACCGTTTTGGAAGAGACGACGGACGGCACCTATCTGGGCAAGAGATTCGAACGAATCTACCGGCTCGGCATCGATTCGGAGGAGACTCCCGTTCCGAAACGGGAACTTCTGGAATTCCCAAGCATCCAATCGAATGTTCCGATGCCGGACCCGGCCATCGACCAGGACGCGACGGCCGGCGGACCGGACAATCCAGGACTTGAACCATGAGAACAAACGAAACAAGCGGAAACCGACGTAAGGCATCCGATGGCAGGGAGCTCAGAGAATTCTGGACCCGGGCGAAACGACACATAAGCCGGCGGGACTTCGAGAAACTCAGATCCGCCGCCATCATCCGCCAATAGGACCGCACAGCGGAACCAACCAGACCGTTCCCTCTCTCCGACGCCCATACGGGAGAAAGAGAGAGGGCAAGAAAAAACACAATAGAAAGCAAAAAGGAGAAGAACATGGCCGAAACCGCACAGACCATGACCGAATTCACTTACGCGCCCGGCGAGAAGAACATCGTCGGAGACCGTTTCAGCCCGAGCGTGATCATCTTCTGGCTCAAAACCTCCATCGCCGCATCCAGCACGCGCGTGCAGTACAAGGCGCCGAACACCCTGTTCGGGCTGATCCCACTCGGCGCATCCACCAAGACCATCCCGCTACGCAACATCGCCAGCGTCGACACGAACACGAAATTCAACCTCGGCAGCCTCGTCTGGGGACTGATCTTCCTGTTCGTCGGCTTCGGCATGTTCAACTCCAACGCACTGGTCGCCATCGTGTGCCTGCTCATCGCCGTCGCGAACTTTGCGAACGTAATGAGCGCCACCCTGACATTCCACGATCCATCCGGCGGCGCGAACGCCATCACCGTGAGCATCCTCGAAAAGGACAAGCTCATGAGCCTCGCCCAAGAGATCCAGGCCCGCGTGTTCACGGACGCCGACCAGCTGCGTCATGAGGAAAGCATGCACATGGCCGAGAAACAGTACACCGCGCAGACCAACAGTGTGCTCATCCAACAGCAGATGCTCGCCAACCAGCAGGCACAAGCCGCACAGCCGGCCTCGGTTCAGACTCTGGCACAGGCCGAACAAACCCAGCCAAGCGAGTGATAGCTTGGAACGTGGTTTCTGACATGCGCCACGTTCCTAGAAAGCATCGGATCCATTCCGCTAAAAAATCTCGATTTACACTAAAGATAAACGACGATTGGTGTGGATGGATCCGTTTTTTATATCCACTACATCCTGCATCGTTGAAGGTAAATGTACTATGGAAGGCATTCTTGAGGGTGACGCCGTAGCTTACAGTTACAATGAAGTAATTTCCAACATATATGAAAGGAGCGGAAGCATGCCACGCAAATTGATCATGTGCGGGAACCATCCGGTCCTTGCGTTCGAATACGATCCCGAGTCCGGCCGCGCGTGCTCCTCGGGCGAGGTCCTCGATCCCATGCGACTGCCCTTGGAATTCACTATGCACGGCAAGAGCGCGCTGTACGCCAAAAGAATCGACGAATGGTGGAAGTCCCGTGCCATTCCCTCCACGCGCGATGGTATCCGCCGTGTACTCGAATCCCTCGGCGCGGCGTCTACCGGAGAACTGCTCGACCGGACCTACGGACTGAGCCTGTCGGACCAATACTGGGTCAGGCGCGAGAACGATCCGGTCGAATGGAAGGACATCAACTTCTTCGACAATCCCTTCGACGAGGCGTTGGGCGAGATCCTGCTCACCTCGTATTCGTCATCCCATGACATCAGCCTCAACGCTCCCGACGTATCCACTGGCGGCGACCTGCCCAAACGCTGGACGATCGACAAGGCCACCGGCAGCAGACTGCTCGTCAAGTCGGGCCGCACAGGCCAAGAGCCCATGAACGAGGTCATCGCCTCGAAACTCTGCTCGAGACTGGGCGTCCCGTCCGTCCGATACTCCTTGGCTCGTAGCGACAACCGTCTGGTATGCACTTGCGCGGACATGCTTTCCAACCATGAGGAACTGGTCTCCGCCTGGCAGGTGCTCCAATCCGTCAAAACCGTCAACGGCCTCAACACTCATGACCAGTGGATCCGCGCCGCCACCGGTTTCGGAGCCGACGGGCGGGCGGTGCGCGACGCCACTGACGATTGGCTCGTGATCGATTACCTCATGCGCAACACCGACCGGCACTACAACAACTTCGGTCTGATCCGTGACATAGAAACCCTTGCGGTCCGTCCGGCCCCAATCTACGATACGGGCGCGAGCCTGTGGAGCGGCGAGCTCGATGTGGACGGCCGTGACTGGTTCGCCAAACCGTTCTACTCTGCGACCGGCCGGCCATCGGCCCTGCGGCAGCTCAAACTGGTGGAGGACTGGGACCGGTTCGACCTGGACGCCCTGTCGGATTGGCCGGACGAGGTGGCACACGAACTGTCGCGCATGCGCATGTTCGCGCCCGAGCGTCTCGACGCCATCAGGGACCAACTCGCGAAGCGCGTCAAAATGATTAGCGGAATCAGAGATGGCAAGGCGTATCGTGTTCCTAGAGCGATACACGATACGACGAATCTTCCGGAACCGAATCCCGACGTTGATCCTGATGGAATTCATGGAATGGATGTACCTAATCTTGGAATATAGATTTTTAGAACCAAATGCATCATCAATTTGGCACCAAATGCCATACCTGCGCACACCCATGCCCATAGTGGCCCATCATTGGCTCCTAAGCCAGTAAAGAAAGTGCCCGCTGGAATTGCGGCCGGTTCAATCACTTTTAATGCAAGGATAAATCTGCTGCTGTGGTATTCCACCGAAGCATTTCGCCGAATTCTCTCCATCAATTCCACTGCTTCGTCAAGCTCGTTCTTATATGTTTCCTCGACTTTTTTGTCATTCGGAGGAAAAAGTTCATGGATTCTTTGGAGTTGAAGGAATAAGCGATCCGCGCTATTAACTTGACCCTCAAAAGAGGGAGCAGTGGCCCAATCTTTTAGCTGCTCTAATGCCAAGACCGCCGCTGCTTGGGCAACTTCTTCTTCCCAATTGTTTCCATCAATTTTCTGTTTCTTGACCTCTCTTCCAGGAAGAGAAGTGTTACCAAGCCACTTCGTACCGCAATTGGCAATGACCTCATCCGTTGATACATCTGGTCCTGTTGCCACAGCAAATCCAAGGAAATGGACATAGAGGTGCGTCGACTGTTTCTCAAAACAGCATGATGAGTTCCTATCCTCGGTCAATTTCCATTTGCATTTTAATAGATGCTTCTTTGCTTCTTCGAGTGGATTGTTGTAGCTGCGAGGCCAAGCGCCAAGATTGAAGAAAAACGTTTCATTCCGATCAGCATCCATGCCATCGATTGGGCTCATCCCATCGCCTTTCTTTTGAAACTATAGCTAAAGACAATAATAACGGGAGACAGCTACTGCTTTTATGCAATTGAAACACTTTCAGAGGGTATACCGACACACGGTATCGACGGGTGCGGATTAAACCTAACATGGAGAAGCAATGTGAATCGGAGATGGGAGGGATTGGAATGAACAGACATGGAATTGTTGATGTCATTGGTCCGGAGTATCTAACAGCCAATATAGAAGAGGACGAGTGGAGCTATGCCAAGGATGCCGGTAATTTGGGCAAACTGACCGAGGCCCTAGGCGGCGTTAAGCCACATCACTATAAGCTGGATCGCCGGTTCGTGGATAAGGACGACACCGGAACATACACCGTGATTGTCGAGACTAAGCAGGAATTCGTCGATTCCGACTCCGAACAGCTCGCCTCCTATCTTGAGGAGGAATATGCGCTGCATCGCGGTGCAAAGGTTATAGCGATACTCGCCAACACCAATGATGACAAGATTCGTGTATGGAAAGACGAGGTGGACGACGACCATCTGCTTCCGGGGGAGACAGTCCTTGATTGCATGGCGCATTACAAGAAGCTGTTCGCGGTGGATCGTCAGAACGACCGCGAAGCCGTGATGCGCAACACCTATGCGCTAAACGAAATGCTTCACAAGAAGGATATTGACGAGCGCAATCGCAGCCAATTCGTCGGAACGTGTCTCCTTTTCGTCAAGGACGAAGTAGAGAAGAGATGCAGCGGTGGACGAGTGAATGAGACGACCAGGAAAAAACTCGCAGCAAGATGGTCTCAATTCACCCCTTCAGGAATCAGAAACGCCATTGGCGAAATGCTAGAAAACCTACTGGACGGAAGCCAGAATAAGCAAATCAAAATCCAGCTTCTGAATCGCGATGTGCTCGAAGAGCAGCACATCAAGGCGCTTACGCTGAAGGATTGGCTTGAGGTACTGTCCTTTATCCTCATGAAAATTTATAGGTTCATCGATTCCAATTCATCCGAGGGTCAGGACATCCTTAACCTGTTCTTCATCACATTCAACAAATATGTGGGAAAGGCCGATAAGAACCAAGCGTTCACCCCCGACCATATCACTGATTTCATGACCCGTCTCACCGAGGTCACCTATAAGGACAGGGTCCTTGACGCCTGTTGCGGATCAGGCTCCTTCCTGGTCCAAGCCATGGTTCACGAGTTGGCCGACGCACGATACGGTCATACAGACGCTGAGTTCAAGGAACTAGCAGACAAGATTAAGCAAGAACATATATTTGGCATAGAGAACGAGGAAAAGGCATACGGTCTTTCAACCACAAATATGCTCATTCACGGGGACGGCAACAGCAATGTCGAATTCGGATCCTGCTTCGATCTGAAAAACTTCATTGTCGGGGCGAAACCAAATGTGATTCTGATGAACCCTCCTTATAATGCCAAGCCCCGAGGTATCCCAGATGCTTATAAAAAAGAGTGGACATCTTCTGAGAAAAATGGCAAATCCGACCCTACCAAGGGCATGGTTTTTGTAAAATACTTGTCGGATATAGCTAAAGCCGAGAAGTGGGAAGGTACCCGTCTCGCTGTCCTTCTGCCGATGGCTGCGGCCATTGGCACAGGTACTCGTCTAACCAAGATGAAGGAGGAGCTGCTTCAGGACAACACCCTCGATGCGGTTTTCTCTTTGCCAAGTGAGATTTTTTATCCAGGTGCAGCAGTACAGGCTGTCTGTATGCTGTTCACGTTAAACAAGCCGCATTTTGATCACGCCACAGGAAAACCTAGGCGCAAAACATTCTTCGGTTTTTATAAGGATGATGGATTCATTAAGAGGAAAGGCCTTGGCAGGGTCGAACAGTTTGATTTCAATGGTCATAGCGAATGGAAGAAAATCGAGAAGGAATGGCTTAATCTATATCGTAACAAAACCGTGAAAGCGGGTTTCAGCGCCATGCATGCAGTCACGAAAGATGATGAATGGCTGTGCGAAGCGTATATGGAAACTGATTACACAACACTTACTGAAGAAGATTTTCAGCAAACCGTTAACGACTATTTGGCATATCTTGTGAAGACGGGGAGCGTATATGAAGCTTGATATAGATGCATGGGAATGGTTCAAACTCGGTGGGAAAGAAGGCCTTTTCGAAATTAAGAAGGGGAAACGACTCACAGCAGAAGAACAGGTAAAAGCAGGAAAAGGTAAAACCCCATATATTGGGGCGATAGATTCCAATAATGGCGTCTCAAATCAAATAAGCCAAGACCCCATTCATAAAGGGAATACGATTTCGCTAAGCTATAACGGTTCTGTTGGAGAAGCTTTTTACCAGCCTAAAGATTATTGGGCAACAGATGATGTGAATGCTCTATATCTGCGTGCTAGATACGGAAAACTCACCCCGGCGACCGGTCTTTTTATCTGTGCTGTGCTCAAACATGAGAAATGTCGGTTTTCATATGGTCGCAAATGGACTCTTGATAACATGAATAACACATGGATTAAGCTTCCTGCAAAAGATGGGCAACCCGATTGGCAGTGGATCCAGCAATATATGGAGACACTCCACTTCAAACCTCTTTCTACAGCTAATGATGCGAAAAAGGATGAGAGAATTGACGTTTCTGATTGGAAACCTTTTCTGTTATGCAAGCTATTTGATGCCTGTATGGGTAATGGAATAGATGCGATAAAGACAAAAACCTGCCATCCTGAATATAACTATGTATCCCGCGATAGTAACGGCAATGGTGTGGTGGCAAAAATTGATGAAGTTCCCGGGGCGAAGGCATTCCTAGCTGGAGATATGACTCTGTCTCTAGGAGGAAGCTATCTCGGTTCATGCTTCGTGCAATCTGCGCCGTTCTATACAGCACAGAATGTCGCAGTTCTCAGAAGTAGGGAAAACATCTCCACGGAAACGAAACTATTTATCGCAACGCTTATCCGTCTTGAAGCATCAACTAAGTTTCAAGCATTCGGACGGGAACTTAATACCCATTACAAAAAGGATTTCACAATCAAGTTACCCATCAAGAAGACTGAAGATGGTCATCCAATAATAGATGCGGAGCATCGTTTTTCTGATGATGGGTATATCCCCGATTGGGAATACATGGACTCGTATGTTAGGCAATTGCCTTACGGTGATCGCATTCCAGGCTCCATGTGATTCGGTATGGCGTGTGTCTCGCGATGTTTTGGCCTAACAGACATACGTCATACCGAATCTACTTGATTTTTTCAAGCGCTTAGCCGTTTTGCCATGATGATGTCCATGTCGGTGACGATGACGATGTAGTAGTTCTGTCCAGACATATCATGCCATTCGCAGGGACGTCCGATGAATTCGACCGTCTCGCCGCCCCTCAACGATTCCAATTCCTTGCGGATCCGGCCGGTCGACGGCATGAGGGAGACGAAACGCGCCTCATCGCCCTCGAACCAGCAGGCGCGGACGGTTTTGATGCGTCTACCCCCGGTGAGATTAAGCGTGGAACGCGGGCAGACGGGCGGAATCTTCACCCTGCCGATCTGCGGGCACACTCCGATGCCGCCGTTCCGTGGCAGTAACGCTTTCCAAGAGCGGTTGTTCGTGGTAACCATGTTCTCCTACTCCTTGTCTTCCCTGAGGGTTCCCTGCGGCTGGCCGAACACTTTCTCCCGGTCTGTCGGATCGAGGTTGGTCGCGCAGCCGCTCATCGCCGTGGTCAGATTCTGCTGGGCTTTGGTCAAAGCGTCGTAATCATCCGACTTGGAGTCCACGAGTCGTTTCGCGGTCTCGTACGCGGCTTTGAGATCGCCGCAGCCTTGCGTGCCGGACAGGTTGTCCTGTTTGATGGTGGCGACCTCGCGCGCGGTGTTGTCCAATCCGGACGAGAGGTCGTCTCGTCTCGCCTCGATACCGGCCTGCATGGCTTGCGGATACCATTCGCGTGCGAGGCTGCGGATCGTGTCGATGTCCTTCTGCTGTCCGATCGCGTCGTACAGGTCCGTCGCTTCGGCGAGGTCCTGCCGGTTGTGCCGGTACAGCAGGTTGCCGAGCGTGTCGACGTTCGAGTTCTCCGGCGCGTTCAACAGGTCGCGCACGTCGTCGGCGATCTGTTCCGCGTCGCCGGTGAACATGGATTGTGCCTGCTGTTGCAGGGTGCCGGACGGTTTCGTCGTCTTCTTTTTCTTGTTCTGTTTGTGGGATCGTGTCTGCGTGGATTGGCTGGATTGCGGCGTGGACGTCGTGGACGTCTGCTGTTTCCATGGGTTGGCGGCCAGGACCATGACGGTGATGGCGATGATGGCGATCGCGCACCAGACGGCCGCCTGCTTCTTCGATTCGGGCGTGGACGCCTGACGATGTTTGTTCTTTCCCATTGTTGTGCTCCTTTCCCGTTTGTCAGAGGCTTGAGTCGTTGCTCGGCAGACTGTTGTCGTTGGTTTCCGGTGGCACGTACCATCCGCCGGAGTTGCCGTTGGATGTTCCGCCATTGTTGTTGTTCGTGGTTCCTCCGCCGTTGCCTTGCGGCACGCTGGTGGAGCCTGAGCCGGAAGAGCGGCGGTACTGCGGCGTCGGCGCGGGCATCGTCTGCTGTTGCTGTTGCGGGGCTTGCTGTTGGGCTTGCGCCTGCGCTTCGGCCTGCCGTTTGGCTTCCTCGTCGGCTTTGGCTTTCGCGTCCAATGCCTGGGAGAGGTTCCCGCGCGCCTTGTCGAGCTTGGATGCCATGTCGTTCCACGTGTCGACGGTGGTTTTCGCGTCGAGCTTGCGGGCCTGGCCGATCAGCTTGTCCAATGTGGTCTTCGCGGCGCGGGTCGCATCATCCGATGGTTTCGCGTCCGTCGACGCTTTCACGGCCTTGTCCAACGCGTCCCGGCATTTCCTCCTCGCGTCCGTCAACGGCTTGGCTTTGACGAGCCGGTCGACCTTGCCGGCCAGTGTGCGGGTTCGTTTCGTGGCCTTGTCGGCCTTGGTGGAGAGCCGTTCGGACTCGCTGATGGACAGGCCGGCGCGTTCGGACCGGATGAGTTTGCCGTTCGATGCGACGAGGTCACGTAGCGTGTCCACGTCCTTATCGTCCACGCCGGCCTTGTCTGCATTGCCGACCGTGGTTTTCGCTTTGCCGTTGCATGCGGCCAGTTGGCTCATGGACGCTTGCACGCGCTCATAGGCGTTTTTCTCCTTGACGGCTGTCGAGTGGGAGCCCGCCAGGGCGAGGATGATGAGCAGCATGATGGCGGCGCCCGCGATGATCAGACCGCGTTTGACCCAGGTCATGGCCTTCGAGTCGTTGGATGGCGCGTCGGGGTCGGCCACGTCCTCCAACGCCTCTTCCGGAAGGATGGTCGTTTCGGATTTGGGTTCCGGTCCGATCACGGTGGTTTCGGCTGGACTCTCATCCGGCGTTTCCGGGTCGGGCGGTTCGATCACGGTGGTCGGAGCCTCCAATCCGGCTGGTGGGATGGGCTCATCCGTTTGGGTCATGTCGGGCACGATGAGCATGGGCTGTTCGGGCTCGTGTCCGGGTTTGGCCGGCGGTGGCGGGGGAGTGGGCTGTTCAGACTCGTGCTCGGTTGGAATGTTCTTCCGGCCGCGGCGTTTGCGTGGCTTGCGTTCCTGCCTGGCGGGCTT
>OMEB01000585.1_pt1 | contig 17431 bp, 14 predicted proteins | sample 1645311 | NCBI WGS metagenome assembly OMEB01 (sample SAMEA103958119, study PRJEB25191) | human gut metagenome | biome: human-associated habitat [ENVO:00009003]; feature: intestine environment [ENVO:2100002]; material: feces | place: Germany | collected 2013/2015 | reverse complement strand
ATCTGCGAGGCCGTGCGCACGCTGAACAACGCCGGCGCGAAGTCCGTGACGCTCGTCGCCACCCATGGCCTGCTGTCCGGCCCGGCCGTGGAACGCCTGAAGAACTGCGGCGCACGCGAAATCGTCCTCACCGACACCGTTCCGGTGTCCGAAGAGAAGCGCCTGCCGAACATGACCGTCCTGTCCGTGGCCCCGCTGCTGGCCGCTGGCATCCGCTCCGTGTTCGAATCCGGCTCCGTTTCGACGCTGCTCAACGGCCTGCCCGAAGACATGCGCCCGCGCAACATCTACGCCTGATATTTCGCGCGATTGCCATACGGCTCTCGCGACATTTCAGGATTTATTACGATTTTTTGCGATTAAGCCCCGCTTGCGAGCGGGGCTTTTCGCTTGCCTCCGCACGTGATTTCGCACCCGGCAGACGCCGTTTCGATACGTCGCGGCGTCGGGGTAGCCTGTACAAGTTGCCATCAATCGTATCCATATGTTCATTGCGACTTATCGATGCCTGAAGGCAGCACGCATACACACTCCTGCCATGGAAGGTCCATGGCCGATAGTCCGAAGGAGGTGGGTGATGTCTGCGCATAAGTACGAACTGATGTTCATTGCTGATCCTGAGCTGGATGAGCGCGGTCTGAAGAAGCTGACCGAGCAGTATCTGGAAACTGTCACCAAGGAAGGCGGTGCCGTCGAGAACATCGACATCTGGGGCCGTCGCAAGCTTGCCTACGAAATCGCCGGCAAGACCGAAGGTAACTACGTCGTGGTCAACTACTCCGCTGAGCCGGCCACCAGCGACGAACTCGATCGTCTGCTGAACCTGAACGAATCCGTCATCCGTACGAAGATTCTTCGCAAGTAAGTAAACCAAGCTTTCTAAGCTGCAAAGTAAGTAGGTAACGACATGGCAGGTGAAACTGTAATCACCGTGGTGGGTAACCTCACGGCCGATCCGGAAATTCGTACCATTGGCAGCGGCGCCGCCGTTGCCAGCTTTACGATCGCCTCCACTCCGCGCACCTGGAACCGTAACTCGAACCAGTTCGAAGACGGTCAGGCCCTGTTCCTGCGCTGCTCCGCGTGGCGCGACATGGCCGAACATTGCGCGCAGAGTCTGTCCAAGGGCATGCGCGTCATCGCGCAAGGCCGTCTGCAGCAGCGTTCCTACCAGGCGCAGGACGGTTCCCAGCGAACCGTCATCGAGATGCAGGTCGACGAAATCGGCCCGTCCCTGCGCTACGCGACCGCCCAGGTGACCCGTCAAAGCTCGTCCGGCAACGGAGGCTTCAGCGGCAATCGCGGCGGCTACAACAACGCCAACAACAACGGCGGTTTCGGCGGCAACAACGGCGGATATCAGGGCGGCTCCAGCTATGCTGGCGGCGCCGGATATCAGGGTGGAGCCTCCGCTCCGGTCAACGTCGCTCCCGCACAGTCCGCTCCGGCCTCGGACCCGTGGTCAAGCTCGGATAACTCCGGCTCGTCCTTCGGTTCCTTCGGCGCGTCCCAGTCCTTCGGAGGTTCCTCCGAATTCGGCGGCGACAGCGACGAACCGGAATTCTGACGGACCGAACCCCGTCCGCAACATAGGCGAACAGCGAAACAAGCAGCTTAATCGCAGTATTTCCAGATTTTAAGGAGAACATCAAGATGTCACGCAAGAGGCCGCAGCCGCCGGTCAAGCCGTTTAAGAAGAAGCCGAATCCACTGAAGGCCGCCAAGGTCACCGAGATCGATTACAAGGACGTCGCCCTGCTGCGTAAGTTCATCTCCGATCGCGGCAAGATTCGTTCCCGTCGTATCACCGGTGTCACCGTGCAGGAGCAGCGCGAGATCTCCAAGGCTATCAAGAACGCCCGCGAGATGGCCCTGCTGCCGTACGCCACGTCCGGCCGCTGATCTTAGAGAGGTTTGAACAATGGCTGAAACTAAGGTTATTCTCACCAAGTCCGTCAACCACCTGGGTCACCCGGGTGACGTCGTGGCCGTCAAGTCCGGCTACGCCCGCAACTACCTGTTCCCGCAGGGCCTGGCCTTCGCTTGGTCCAAGGGTGCCGCCGCCCAGATCGAGGCCATGAAGCGCGCTCGTCTGGCCAAGGCCGTCGCCACCCGCGAAGAGGCTGTTGCCGCCAAGGAAATCATCGAGGGCTCCACCGTCGAAATCGCTGCCAAGGTCTCCGAGTCCGGCAAGCTGTTCGGCGGCATCTCCGCAGAGAAGATCGCCATCGCGCTCTCCTCCAAGGTTGAGGTCAACCCGAAGAACATCACCGTTGAGCCGATCAAGACCACCGGTGACTTCCCGGCAACCGTCGCCCTGCACCCGGAAATCACCGCCAACTTCTTCGTGAAGGTCGTCGCTGAGTGATTTCGCCCCATTCACCGCTCGACGTCCTTACGGACCGGCGGTGAATGACTTCAGGCTGAAACACGTCTGAGCTTAAGCATCGAAAATCCCCCGTACCGATTGGTGCGGGGGATTTTCCTATATCCGCTCTTTAGCCGGCATCAGTCCTCATCGTCAATCGTGACGCTGAGCTTGCCATCCCTGATGCTGAAGCTGCCGTTGACGGTGAAGTGGGTGCTGTCGTCCTGAGACTCCCACGAATCGTCGAAATTCTTCTCTTCATACGTGCACTTCGCCTTGCCCTGCCGGGTGGAGAACGTGCCGTAATCGAGATCGATGTCGGACAGCTTCGGATAGACGCTGATGGACCATGCGAAGTTGCGGTAGTAGTCCTCGTCGTACAGGTCGAAGCCGAACGGGCAGCCTTCCGGCGCGTAGTCGGTGGACTTCGCGCATTCGTCCAGCTTGGCGTTCACGGCCTTGCTCAAGTCCTCCTTAAGCTTGGCCGTAGGCATGATCTTGAGATCGGCGGCATCGGAGTCCGCGTTCGTGCGCACCATGGTGATGCCGCTGGTGACATACCCCGACTTGCCGATCGACACCTTGTACGAACCCGGGTAGACGCGCAACGTCCACGTGCTGCTGTCCGACTTCTCCGCATTCTTCGCGGTCACGTCAACACCGTTGACGGACAACGATTCCACGGCATTGGGCACCGACACGGTGATGGTCTTGAGCAGTGGGCTCGAGATCTTCCAATTCGGGAACAGCAGGAACTTCGACCCGTCCTTGTTGATGGTGAGCGAATCGTTGACGTTCTTGCCGTTCAGCGAATACGTCACGTTGACCTTGGCCACGCCTTCGACGGTTTTGACACTATCGATATGCGGGTTGGCGATCGTGGCGTTGTCGGCCTTCGCTACGGTGTCGGACAGCAGCTTGAGCTGGTCCTTGTCCACCTGCGGATCGGCGATGTCATTGGCCTTGTCATACTTGCCGTCGGCAATCGCCGTCAGATAGCTTTGCGCCACGGATTTCGCGCTGAAGACGGTCGAGTTGAGCACACCGTAGACAATGCCCAACACAATCAGGGCACCAATTACGATGCCGCTGATAAGGATCGTCTTCTTAGTTTTTGGGTCGAGCGGCTGACCTGCCCCCGGAGCTGCGACCGGCATAGAAGCCGCGCCTGCTGGCGATTGCGGCAGCGGCACCGCACCCGTTGCCGTGTTGCCCGTTGTCGTATTGGGCATGGACGTCGGGGCGACCGGTTGTGGAACGGCCTGTGAAACAGGCGTTGCGGTAGGAGCGGTGGGCGCGGGCATCGGCGCAGCCGGCGTCGCGGGCTGGGGGACCGATGCGGCCGGAGCTGCCGGAGTAGTTGGATTGGCCGGCTGTGCGGCAGCCGAAGCCGTCGGCATGGTCGCTGTTGCGGTCGTGCCGCTCGCCGTGGCAGAGGTCTTCTTCATGCCGTAGGACGGATCGCAGGACTTGACGTAATCGACCACGTTCTGCGGGGTCTGCTGCACGGTGCCACCGACGATGATCCGCCACATGCCCGGCAGGGACGCCACCAGCGTCGGACCGAACGTCATCGCGGCCACCTCGATCAGGAACGCCCAGATGCCGGCGACGAGGAAATACCACATCGGGGTCGTCATCGACATGCTGGACGAGGCGTATCCCGCCGCGAAATAAGTGAACAGGAACTCCGCGGCCAGCCAGAACACCATCGCGGCCACCGGAGCCTTCCACGTATGCTGCCAGCCCGCGTAATACGGGTCGTACATATTGCGCGCGGTCTCACGCAGCGCGATATAGAACGTGGCAAGCAGGAACAGCACGAAGCAGATCCACAGAATCCAGCCATACTGGCTGAGGGAGGACACGTTGAACAACGTGATCGTATGGACGCTGTAGCTGGACGTCGAGAAGGCGATGCCGCCGAACGAGGACAGCGAAATCAGCATAAGCGGCAGAGCCGGGAACAGCAGCGGAACCAGCAGCAGACCGCCTGCGCCGAGATGGTTCGCGGCGGACATGGCGATCGTCGCCACCAGGCCAAGCACCAGGAACAGCACGCCGTAGATCGCAAACGATTCGACCAGCGTGCGCACGAAGCCACGAGCGCGGTGCGCCCAACGCCAAGCGGCGGAGAAGACGTTACCCGAATCGCCCGCATACTGTGCCAACGCGTAGCCGGCCAGCGCACCGGCCGCCGACAGCAGGAACGCCATGCAGAACGTGCGGAAGGACACGCCGGAAAGCGACGCGGAAGCGGAATAGTCGCTGTAGGAACCACCCACCGTCACCGGGAAGATGGCGGCGAAGACCAGCAGCACCAGGCCGGCCAGCACGCCGACGATCAGCGAGCTGATGACGCCCGTCCACTTGAAACGAAGCGCGAACCTGCGTGCCAGCATGTATGCGCCGAACGCGGCGCCGATCGCCAATGCCACGCCGGGCAGTCCGACCGGCAGCGTCACGCTGACGTGCGAGGCGTCAATGCCGAGATTGCTCAGCGAGAAGCCCTGGGAGCTGGTTTTGAGATTCAGCGAACCGCCAACGCCGAGCGTCATCACGGTGAAGAGAATCTGGAAGAAATTCGGGCCGGAGCCGGACACACCGTTGTTGCCCAGGAAGGAGGCGGTGTCGGAAAAGCCCGGAATGCCGGCAAGCCCGTTGCTGGCCGCGGCATTGCCCATGAAGAAGACGATCGATGCGAGCAGCGCGAACACCACGCTCGCGCCGAGACCGATGCCGAGGCTGGCGCCCATGGTCTTCATGGACTGCGGTGTGGTCAGCGCGGTGATGGTGGGATCGGCCGCCGGACGGGCGATTTGCTGGGTCGGCTGGCTTGGCTGCGGCGCTGCTGCCGGCTGCGGGGCCGGGGACGGCGCATACTGGAACTGCTGCGTCGGCGCGGCCTGTGGTGCCACCGTTTGCGTTGCCTGCGCCTGAGCGGTCGGCTGTGCTTGCGCCGCCGGTTGCGGTGTGGTGGGCTGCGGGACGGTGGTTTGCGGAGCTGCGGGTGCGGCGCTATTGGGCAGCGGGACGGCAGCGGTCGGCATCTGCGGGGCCGGTGCCATGTGCGGCGCGGAAGACAGCATGGTGTCGTCATCGGATTCCGGCGCGGCCGGCGCTTGCGGTGCCGCCGCGGTCGTTTGGGTGAGCGGTGAGCCGCACGAGGCGCAGAATTTAGCGCCTTCGATGGTCGGCTGACCGCAATTTGGGCATGCCATAGGTAAGCCTTTCTCCTTCTTGATGCGCGTCATATACTCCTGTGACGCGCCATGGTCCTTATTATAAAGGGCCTCTGGCGCGTCGACGGGCTCGACGATGATGCGTGCTATTCGGCTCGCCGCGGTGGAAATGTGTGATGGAAAAGTTCGTGCCGTTGACTGTCGGAGTGGTTGCATTGCGCCAGAATGTGAAGAAAATGTGATTACTTGGATTTTAGGGCGCCATCGCGCCGCATTTTTCGTCGTATGACGCGATGTGCACCATAGATGGCGATTTGCTGAAAACGTTGGAAAATAGCGGTTTTATGATTGCGACACGCCGAGGGTTGCGTTCTTCCCGATTCTGAGTATATTTACTCCATGTGCTCAGCGAGAACAAAAACCTCGCCAAGACCAACGCCCCTTTAGCTCAGTTGGTTAGAGCAGCTGACTCTTAATCAGCGTGTCCAGGGTTCGAATCCCTGAGGGGGCACAGACAAGACCCAAGCCAATGGCTTGGGTCTTTTTCGTATTTCGGACATGTGTCCACCCAAAGCCGCGTTACTTCCTCCGTACGGAGTAAGGTAGTGCGCTGTTGTCCGCCCAGAGCGGAATCGCAATTCATCTCGAATCGCACGAATCGTAAGAATCGTTAGAGAAGAAGCAATAGAGGAAACTGCAGTGGAATACACACTCTTCACCAAGCTTGCCGCGGAATTCGTCGGCACCGCCGTGCTGATGGTCTTCGGCAACGGCGCTGTCGCCAACGCGGAACTGAAAAACACCAAGGGCTACCATGCCGGCTGGCTGAACATCGCCATGGGCTACGGCTTCGGCGTCATGTTCCCGGTCCTGATGTTCGGCGGCGTCTCCGGCGCCCACATCAACCCGGCCATGACCCTCGCGCAGGCCGTCAACGGCATGTTCCCGTGGAACGAGGTCCTGCCGTACATCATCGCCCAGCTGCTCGGCGCAGTGGCGGGCCAGCTCATCGTGTACGTCACCTACCTGCCGCACTACAAGGACACCGACGATGCCGAAGCCATCCTCGGAACCTTCTGCACCACCGACGCGCACAACGACCGCGTGAACTACTTCCTCAACGAGTTCTTCGGCACCTTCATGCTGGTGCTCGGCGCCCTGTGCTGCCTGTCCCTGCCGTGGGGCAAGGCGAACCCGGCCGCCGCATCCATCGTCGTCGGCTTCATCGTGTGGGGCCTCGTGACCTCCATGGGCGGCCCGACCGGCCCTGGTCTGAACCCTGCCCGCGACCTCATGCCGCGCCTCCTGCACGCCATCCTGCCGATTCCGAACAAGGGCGATTCCCGCTGGGGCGAGGCCTGGATTCCGGTCGTGGCCCCGATCGCAGGCGCTATCGTCGGCGCGTTCCTGTTCAAGGTGCTGTTCGCCTGAGCATTACTTTGACGATTGCCGGCATTCGTCTGGCATGCTGGTAAGGCCCGTGATTCCCTCCGGAATCGCGGGCCTTACGCATAGGTGGTATGCATGGCGGTCGGCGGCTTCGGCATGTTGACTGAGACTGGTACTGTTGCCGAAGAGAGAAACATCACCATATCGGGAGGCTGGATTGAAGCGGATTCGTCGTATCATACGTGCGCTCGATCCGAAAGCCGACGCCACAATGGGCCAACGGGAACGGCTTGAGGCGTTTCGCATCCGCAGGGCCGCCGTGCTGGTGCTCGTGCTGTTCCTGCTGATCGCATCGATGACGTCCTGCAGCGTGCACGCACTGCTGGTCCGCATGACGCCGAACACGCAGACGACGGCACAAGCCACGCATTCGACGTCGGCCAAGAAGCCAGCCAAGAAAACAGCCAAAACCAATCAGCATAAGACGGCCAAAAAAACCAAACCGGAAACCAAACAATCGCAGGAAGAGCAGGCCGTCGCCAAAGCGGTGAGCGCGCAATCGGCGGCACTGAGCGACGACGAGAAAACCGCGATTCTGAACAAAGCGCAGGAAACCGCGCAAAACAGCGGCAAACCGGTAACGCAATACCATTACTGCATCGCAACCAAAGGAAACGTCGGTTCGGCCGACGAATTCGGCAACGCGGCGTTCCGCATCCTCAACGACGAACACGGATGGCCACGCGCCGGAGCCATATTCGACCAATCCACGGACGGCAACTGCGATTTCAATCTCGTGCTGTCCCAAGCGTCGGAAATGACGTCGTTCTCGCCATCATGCTCGGTGGAATACAGCTGCAGGGTCGACAACAACGTGATCGTCAACGACGACCGTTGGAACGGTGGCACGCAACAATGGCTCGCCGCCGGCGGCAACCTGGCGCGATACCGCACGATGGTGATCAACCATGAGGTCGGACACCGGCTGGGGCACATCGACAACGAAACGACCTGCGCCGGCGAAGGCCAGTTGGCGCCGCTGATGCAGGAGCAATCCATGCATTTGGACGGCTGCAAGGTCAACGAATATCCGCTTGACTCGGAGCTGTGGATCGGCTGAACGTCGACTGCTTCCCGTTATTTTCTGCTGCTTTCTGCTGTTTTCCGGACTGACCGGGTCGTCTCGGCAATTCGGCGAGATCCGGCCAGCCGTTGTCACAAGCCGAAATACGCGTCGAAATCGTCTTGGCTGATACTGCGGTCGGCCGTATCGGCCCGTACCTTACCCCAATCGAACTCCTGCAACGCCTCGACGGCGCTCATCGGCTGCGGACTGGTATGCGCGGAATCGCCCTGCAAACCAAGCAGCCACGCACAATAGCCGACAACCTGCTCCGCGGTGACGCCATGCGCGCGCAGCGCCCCCATATCCAAAGAACGCTCGCGTTTGGCGAGCCTGCGGCCGGCCGCGTTGTCGATAAGCGGCAGATGCGCGTACCGTGGGTTTTCGGGGTTATATGGGGTGTATTGCGATTGTGGTGCGTGCTGCGATGGTGCAGAAGCCTGCGTTTTTGCCTTGCGGAATCCCGCCTTGATAAGCGCTCGGCGAATGGCGATTTGCAGGGCGTTCGACCGGAGCAGGTCGCGGCCGCGCACGATGTCGTCGACGCCCATGTCAAGATCGTCCACGACCACCACCAGCTGGTAGGAGAACAGGCCGTCGGCGCGGCGCACGATGGTGTCGCCGACGTCGTGCGCCAGATTGAATTCCTGATGGCCGAACACTGCGTCATCGAATTGGACGGTTGCGTGCGGGTTTGTGTCGGCGGGCATGGCGATGCGCAGCGAATGGCGGTCGCCGTTGGCCAGCCGCTGCCGGACGGTATCCGGATTGCTGGCGATAAGCCGGCGGCACGTGCCGGGATACACCATGAAACGGTCGCCTTCCTGCGGTGCGGAGGCTGCGCGGATGTCGGCGCGCGAGCAGAAGCAAGGGTAAATCAGCGGGGTTGTGCCAGCGATTGCGTTGTTGGCTGCGCTGCCGACTGCGGGGGTGTGGTTGTTGCGCTCGTCAAACGGCGAATCGTATGCGTCGTCAATCGTCAGGTTTTCCAAGCAATGCAGCGCCTCACGGTACAGGTCGTGCCGAGCGGATTGGAACACCGGATCGCCGTCCCAATCCAAGCCAAGCCAATGCAGATCGTCCATCATCAGTTCGGCCGCGCCGGGCACCACGCGCGGTTCGTCGATGTCTTCGATGCGCAGCAGCATGCCGTCGCCGCGGCTGCGCGCGGACAGCCATGCTCCGAGCATCGCATAGATGTTGCCGATGTGCATGCGGCCTGATGGGGTGGGGGCGAAACGACCTGGCACGGGGTTCCTTCCTGTCGTTGGCGGGCGGTTCGGTGTTGCCGATGCGGAGACCGGTTGCGCCGATGCTTGCAACTGTACCTGCATCGGCGGCCGGAACGGCGGGTTTCGTGGGACGCGATTGTGGAATGCGTTGCTGGACGTGCCGTGACGTGCCATGCCGAGGTTGCAGCGTGCTCCGAAAACGTGCCGTCGCTGTGAGATATCTCACAGTGTGAGAAGGATATTTAGCGCATGGTGATACGGGCCGCGCGTTTCGTTTGGGGTGTGCGTAAGGTGGTGTGCGTCATCCGGTATTCTGGGTGGTGATTTCGGCAATTCGGTCTATGCGTTATCGGTATGGCCGGTCAAAAGGGGATTTACAAGGGGCGAATATGACGAAGCGACAGTTCAGCAGAGCGGAAATCGAATACCTGCGTACATTGCCGTCGATCGACGCGGTGACGGACAGCAGAATCACGTATGCGAGGGAATTCCAAATCGACTGCATGAGGCGGTATCTGCAGGGGGAGAAGCCGACTGCGATCTTCATTTCCGCGGGATTGAGCCCATCGGTCATCGGGCACAAGCGCATCGAACGCAATATCGCACGCTGGAAGCGCGACGAGGACATCATGCGCAAGGCGGCCGAAGAGCCGGAACCGCATGATACGGCTGTGGACAGCCACAATGCGATGTCGGAAGTGCCGTTGGGCAAGATTCAATCGCTGGTATGCCAGGTGATGGTGTTGAGCGATCGCGTCGATAAATTGGAGCGTTTGGTGGAGGGGCTGCGCAAGGGGGATAAAATCTGAAAAAAAGTTTTCAGATTTATTGGTTTTTTCCGGCGGTTCGCGCGCATTTATCTGATACATTAAATGCGTAGACGGAGTCTTTGAAGTCCCCCTTCTACTGCCGTCTGGTTTTATAGCCCGCGCGAATTTATGACCGCTTTATCGCTTCACTTCAGGTCATCGCGCGGGCTTCTTTATACGTTGTCGGCGGTTTTCTGGTAACACTGGTATCGAAATATCAGCCGACATGCCGGAAACGGTGGTGCCGGCCGCGGACCGGCGGTCGAATGAACTTGCGAGAGGTGGACGATGACTGCATACATGGATCACAAGAACCTCGCCAACGAGGTGATCGACGATGCGCGCGCACGTGAGATCACGGACGGCGTGCATCGTGTGCTCGACCGCATCGCGGCAGCTGAGGAACAAGCCGGACGCGAAGCCGGCTCCGTGCGCCTGCTGGCCGCCACGAAGACGCGCGACATCGGCGAAATCATGGTTGCGATTGATGCCGGCGTGCGCATGATCGGCGAGAACCGTCCGCAGGAAGTGACGGCGAAGGCCAAGGGGCTGGCACGGCGATGCGCGGAACGCGGGTTTTCGCTGGGCGTCGCAGGCGCCGCGCCGGATGCTGCGGCGGAGCATATTCCATTCCACCTGATCGGCCAGCTGCAAAGCAATAAAATCGGCAAAGTGCTGCCGGTGGTCGACACTATCGAATCGGTCGATTCAATCGATTTGGCAGAAAAAATTTCACGTAGAGCCGTGGCTCGCGGTATTACTGTCGGCGTGCTGCTGGAAGTCAACGAATCCGGCGAGGAATCGAAATCCGGTTGCGATCCGGCGCACGCCATCCGCATCGCGCAGAAAATCGGCACGTTGGACGGCATCGAATTGCAGGGACTGATGACGATCGGCGCGCATGTGTACGACGAAACGGTGATTCGCCGCGGTTTCTCGCACCTGCGCAAGACCCGCGACCTCATCCTCGCATCCGGCGAACCGGGCACGGACCGTTGCCGGGAACTGTCGATGGGCATGACCGGCGACATGGAACTGGCCATCGCCGAAGGTTCCACCATCGTGCGCGTCGGCACTGCGATTTTCGGTGAGCGTGCGTTCATCTGAGCGCTTTCTTTGACTTTTTCTGTTTTTTTAAGGATTTGCGGGGCTCGTCCGCCTGGATTGCATTCGTCTGGCTTACATTCGTCTGACTTGCATTCCTCTGAAAAACGGCTTGTCTGAGCTGCGTTCCGCCGGTAGGTGGGGTGCTGCGCGGTTTGGTGCCATAATTGCCGGTTTCGTGCCTGAAACCGTTGTCTTTCTAGGGGTAAGCCCTCCTATAGGGGGCAAGGGCTTTCGTATGGCGGGTGTGAACATGGGTGTGTTCGAAGGAGAAACCCATGTTTTGGTCTGCCTCTCGATTGATGAGTAAACCCGTCCGTCTGCTCGCCCGCAGGACGGATTCCTACGTGCATGCGCATGCGGTGCTGCGTTCGCCCATGCGGCTGTTCGGTGCCGTGGCGGGCGCCTCGGCTGATTCCTATGATGCCGGTGATGATAACGATGGCATCGGCAATGGCGCCGGAGTCGGATCTGATGCCGGTGCAGCTGCCGACAGTGGTCATGCCGGAACTGTTGCGTTCGCTGGAACGTCTGCTGGAACGTTCGCTGGAACGCCGTCGTTTTACGAGGCGATTGACATTGCCGATGTGGTTCGCGCGCGCAGGCTGCGGCGGATTCGTTTCATATTGGTGCGGTGCGTGTCCGTGCTGCTGATCGTGGGCGCGGTGGTGGTCGCGTCGTTGCCGTTCGCCATGCAGGCGCATTCCGCGCGGCGCTTGGCCGAGACATCCGATTCGGCGGCTCGCACGGTTGCCGGATGGCCGTATCCGATGGCGATGGAGGAGTTGGAACGGGCGCGCGCATACAATCGGCGGCTTGCCGTGGAAGGACAGCCGGTATTGGGCGAGGCGGCCGATCCGTTCACTACCAGACCGGCTGGCACTGCCGGAGATGCTGATGTCGCCGACGATTCGGCGCCTTCCGGCGGTTCCGGGCTTTCCGCGGCGGACACGGACGCGAACTATCAGGGCCTGCTGGATTCCGGCGCAGGCATCATGGGCACGGTATTGGTGCCCAAAATCGGCGTGGAACTGCCGATTCGGCATGGTACGTCCGAACCGGTGCTCGCCGTCGGTGCCGGGCATCTGTGCGGCACCAGCCTGCCGGTCGGCGGCACTGGCTCGCATACGGTGGTCACCGGGCATCGCGGCCTGGTCAAATCGTTGATGTTCACACGGCTCGACGAACTGCACGACGGCGATTTCATGTACATCAAAGTGATGGACGAGACGCTGGGATACGAAGTGGACCGAATCAGCGTGATCGAACCGGACGACGTCTCACGGTTGAAAATCGTGCCCGGCGAAGACCGGCTGACGTTGATGACCTGCACGCCATACGGCATCAACACGCATCGGCTGCTAGTCTCCGGGCATCGCGTCGCAATACCGCTGCCCGCGCCAGATCCGGCCGACGTGCGCGACGAACGCGCGACCGAACTGGGCGCGCTCGCCATGACCATCGTTTGCACGATGGGCGGCATGCTGTTGTGCTGCATGGTCGTGCGGTCGATGCGGCCCCGACACCGAATCATGCGGCACGCTTCCACCTGGCCGCGTAAAGGATAAGGGGGAAGGCCGCGATTTTCGCGGGTCCGCACGTTCCCCGAACCCATCAATGGAGGGGACGGGTTTCAAAACGTTCATCCATAAGGTTCAAGGCATGGAGGCGCATAGGCAATTCGCCACAGCGCCATGAGAGATGGACATGTCATGAAGTGGATGAAGGACCCGCTTGCCGGCTTCATAAGCCGGTGTGGCGCGCGGATGGGAAAATTCACCGCATTGCTTGTCACGATTGCGATGCTGGCCGGCACCACGGGAGCCGGCGCGACCGCGTTCGCCGACGAAACGGTGACGGATGGCGGCAACGTGGCCGCCGAATCCGCAGCGAGCCAGCCGGAATCGACACAACAATCCGATGCTGAAAACGCAGTCGGATCGGACGTTGCCGACATTGCCGGGCAAGATGTTGCCGGACAGTCCGCAACGGACGATGACGACGCACAATGCCTTACGGACGACGGCGAATCGCAGCAGCCATCGAACGAACAAGCGCAATCGCAACTGCAGTCGCAATCGCAACCGGAACAACCGTCGGAGACGATGCCGGAACAGCGGCAGCCGTGCGATAAGACGGAACAGCCGAATGAGCAGAAGGAGCAGGAACGGCAGGTGGTTAGGCGGCCGACGGCTGAGAACGCTGACGTACCTGCAAATGGTGCTGCACCGGCTCAAGACGGCGATCGAAACGACCATGCCGGCGAAAATCGCACGGATGCTGTGGCGAATGGCGATGCGGGCGCGACAGCCGATGACGGCAAAACCGGCGATGCGGACGATGCTGACAACGATGGCAACACTGCTGAAGATGCCGACGATGCCGAACACATCATGCGCGATCGCTTCACCTTCAATCGCAAAACCGTGATGCGTGCCGCGCGTAACGTCGCCGTGCCGCAGCCGGACCACACGAAAAGCATCACATACAACAACGGCGGCAAATACACGCTGAACCTCAACGTGGTGGGCAAGGATACCCGCGAAAGCCATGAGACCACGGAGAAAATCGAAGTGGTGCTCGTACTGGACACGTCTGGATCGATGAACTACTGCATGGACGGAAGCCAAAGAAGATGCAACAAATCGAATCCGAAGCGGTTGACGGCGCTGAAAGAAGCGGCGACCAGCTTCATCGACGCCACCGAGACCACCAACGACACCATCCAGGACGAAAACAGCAAAGTGCGAATCGCCATCGCTCAATTCGGGCAGACATCCGGCGTGGTGAGTTCCCTGACCAGCGATACCGCCGCTCTGAAATCATCGGTGAGCAGGCTGTCCGCCAATGGCGCGACCCCTGCGGACAAAGGCATGGCCGCCGCGCAGACGGCATTGCTGCGGGCAAGGCCAGGCGCGAAGAAAGTCGTCATTTTCTTCGCGGACGGTGTGCCGACCACGCAAAACACTTTTAGCACGAGAGTCGCCAATGACGCCGTGACAACCGCGCTCGCCATGAAATCGGCCGGCACGCTCATCTACAGCATCGGCATCTTCGAAGGCGCCAATCCGGAGCAGCAATCGTTCGGTAACAGGGAGAACGACCAAGCCAACCAGTTCATGCACGCCGTGTCCAGCAACTATCCGAACGCCACCGCGTACAACAAAACCAATTGGGGTACGGGTAGCAACCTCGGCTACTACAAGGCCACCAACAGCGCTGACGACCTGACGAAGATCTTCGACGACATCCAGAAGGAGATCACCACGGGAAGCGCCTACAGCGGCGTCTCGATCGTCGACGAGCTGTCCGAATACGCGCAGGTCGATGGCGTTGTCTGGAACATGGCCAGCATGCGGAACTTCGGCGGAGCGACCTACTACCGGGTGACCGGCGGCGTGACGCTCAACGTGACGAATCTGTCTTCGGGGGCTACGCCTCCAGTGCTGGAACGTGATTACACATTGTGATACAGCGACGCCGGCAACGGCAAGATCCGCGTCGAATTCGCCGGCGATTACCAGCTGCTGCACAACGCGACCTACACGCTCTCGTACGGCATCGTGCCAACCGACAGCGCCTACACGCGGGTCAATATGGTCGACGGCGGCATCAACTACGACGCGACCGGCGACGCGGGCACCGGCACGACCTCCGCAGGAAAGCCGGGCTTCCGATCGAACGCGTCGGCGCAGGTCTGTTACACCTTCGACAAGCAGTCCGCCTGCGCGGCCTACCAGCATCCCGTATTGCAGGTGCCGTCCGCCAACGTGGTCGTGACGAAACATTGGGAAGGCGGAATGCCGGCGAGCGGAGCCACATTGCGCATCGATTTCATGCAGGGCGGCGCATCGAAGCTGGGCAAAGACCTTTCCGAAGATGACGAGCTGCCTACCGGCGAATGGCAGTACACATTCCGTGGCGTGATGGCAGGCGACTACACCGTCACGGAAGGCAACATCGCCGGCTATCACGCGAAAGGCAACGTCACCTCAGTGCCGATCAGCATCACCAGAGCCGACATGTGGAGCGCGTTCGACAAGGGACAGACCGCCACCTACGAAGCCTCGTTCACCAACGTGAAAGAGACGGTGGCCGTGCTGCCGCTGTCCGGCGCATCGGAAGGACGGACCTGGCTGGTCGTGGCCGGCGTCACGGCACTGGTGCTGCTGCTTGCGGGCATCGTCGGACTGGCTTTGATCGGGCGCGGACGGCCGTGACGGAACTGCCGGACGGCAATCGCAATTCTCTGATCGCAATCCGGCAATCGCAATTTTTCAATCACAACTAAAGAGCAACACAATATACGAAACTTCCCATAAAACCAACCAATCGGCTGCGGTAACAAGGCCGACCAAACCAAGGAAGAGAGGTCTCTCATCATGAAGACGAGAAGGCTTTGTGCAGTAATCGCCGCGGCGGCAACGTTGCTGGGCGGTATGGCGCTCGGCACCGCCGGAGCGTATGCGGCCGGCAGCGCATCGATCGAAGTGCGGCATTCGCAGAAGGGGCACACCTACTCCGCGTACAAGTTCGCCTCGCTGACGGTGGACGGCGACGCCGTGCAGGTCGACACCGACGCCGATTGGGTGACTGCTGTGACCGACGCGGTGGCCGCCGCCAACAACAACATGGACCCCGTTGTCAGCATGCCCTCCGAATATGACAGCAATCCGGCCGCGTTCGCCGCAACCAAGACCGGCGATAACGACGCCGCCTGGTTCCGCACATTCGCGGCCTCGTTGGCGGTTGGCGATGGCGTCGTTGCCGACAAAACCGTTGCAGGCAACGGCGGTACGGCTGCCATCGGTTCGCTTGAAGAAGGCTGGTATCTCATCACCGATGTGGACAAGGACGGCGGTCGGGGAACCAATGCCATCGTCGCCACCACGCTGAACGGCGTGGCCGCCACATTCAAAGTGAAGGGCGATCCGGCAACCGGCCAGGGCAAGATCAACGCTGTCGGCATGTTTGTGGCCAAGAACGAGAACGAGCCCGACCAGCCGGGCAAGACGGCCGATACGATTACCACCACTGAAGGCGTGAGCATTGGGCAGACCGTCGCCTACACCATCACGCTGGATATTCCGAACGCGGCCGAAGGCTACGACAAGTATCCGTACTTCGTGAAGGACGTGGCATCCAAGGGCCTGACGGTCAACAGGGACTTCAAGGCCGTTGTTCGAGCCGCGGATGGCACGGAAACGAATATGCCGTTCGCCTACGTGACCGTTCCGACCGTTGGGGCCGACGGCAAGACCACCACCGTGCTGGAATTCGACTTGGCCAACAAGAGCGGCCAGCTGGTCATCACCTACACCGCCGTGGTCAACAAGGACATCATCGACATGGGCAACAAGGTTACCAACAAGGCGGTCGTGTCCCGTGACACCGAGGTGTGGAATACGCCGGTCGAATTCGACTCCTATACCGGGGGCTTCTCCTTCCACAAGTACGGTGTCGGAAGCGATGCCAATGGTCTCGCAGGAGCGAAGTTCCACGTGTTCGAGGGAACCGAGGTTTCGCAGACCCCGCTCAAGTTCATCAAGATTGTGGATGGCGAATACCGCCTTGCCGAGGCGAACGAGAAGAATACTACCGAGAACGTGGTCTCCACCACCGGCAATGTGAGGATCATGGGCTTGAAGTCCGGCAAGTACACGCTGAAGGAAACCGGATTCGCGGACGGCTACGCGAAGAACTTCGTGCCGACCTTCACCGTCGAACTGACCGTGAATCAGGAGAACGGCGAATCGACCTTCAAGCTGGTCGGCGCCAACAACTTTGGTCTGGCAAGCGAGGTCGACAAGGTGATCTGGGTCAAGAACGTGAAGAACGTCACGCAGCTGCCGCTCACCGGCGCAATGGGCACCGTGTTGTTCACCATCGCGGCCCTGGTAATGGCCGGAGCCGGACTGGCGCTCGTGCTGCGCTTCCGCGAATCCGATACGCCGATGGCGGTCTGAGCGGGCCAGCAGACAGGCAACGGGGCTTGTTCGGGCGGGTGAGTCGTTGAGCGATCAACGGTTCACCCGCTTTTGCTGTGACGAATACGGGTGATTTAGGGTTTAGTACCGCCTGAAATGGTTGGAAAAACGCCATTCGTACCGGTATGATGGAACACGAAGCGAACAACGAATCGGATTGCGGCCTTGCATCGCAAACACGTATCGCAAACACGTATCGCAAGCGCGCATCGCAAGCCGAATCGCAAGCCGAACAGG
>OMEB01000571.1_pt1 | contig 17720 bp, 15 predicted proteins | sample 1645311 | NCBI WGS metagenome assembly OMEB01 (sample SAMEA103958119, study PRJEB25191) | human gut metagenome | biome: human-associated habitat [ENVO:00009003]; feature: intestine environment [ENVO:2100002]; material: feces | place: Germany | collected 2013/2015 | reverse complement strand
GCGGGCAGATGAGCATGGCGCCTACAATGGCGATATCCGAGTCGATATCGAGGCCGATGCTCGCGATCAACATGGCAATGATCAAGATGCATAAGTGTGAGCCAGTCAGGCGCGCCCCGTTTACAAAGCGCTTGCGAATCACGTGATAGGGCGCGCGTCCCTCGCGAATGTTGAATGCCCGCTTTAGAAAGCGGCTTGCGTTCTCCATGGCCTCGCTGTGGGCGGGGCGGATGCCATGGCGCCGATGATGGCGCTCGCGCAGTCGCTTGAGCTGTTGTTTATCGAGTTCCATGTCCACCTCGTATTGCCGTAGGAACGCGGGTGCGTTCGCAGCATGTACTCTACACCGTGACGGGCGGGGCGGTCATCTTGACATGGAACTCAGGCGAGCAGGCAAAGGAAGACACGCCACATACAAGTACTGCCGAGGGTTTCGGCAGATACAAAAAGCGCGGGGCCGCATGGTCTCCGACCCCGCGCTCTGCACGGGTGCGTTGTTGTTTGGTTTAGCCCAGCAGGCTCAGGCCAACAGAGACAAACGCCAGGATAACGCCGACGATGGACTCGCCGCCGAGCAGGCCGCTGGCGACAACCAAGCCCTGTTCCTGGAAGGCGGCGTCCTTGGCAGCCTTCTCCTCGTCAGAAAGACCAGCGGTGGCGTCGCGGTGAGCGGCCCACTTGTCGTAGGCGAGCTTAACGCAGGAGCCCAGGAAGGCTGTGAGCGACATGTAGAACGGCAGGTACACGCCCAGGCCGATCATCATGGCTGGAATGCCGAGCCAGTACATGACGATGCCGGCGATAAAGCCGCCAACGAACCACGGCACGCTCGGGATGCCCGAGACCATGGTGGCGACGACGCTTGCCTGTGCGGCAACAAAGCTCTTGTCGGGGCCAAAGGCGTCCGGACCATAGGCGGTGACGAGCGCGACCATGACGGCGGCGGCGACCAGGGCGCCCACGATGCCGCCGATGGCTTGACCGATCCACTGCGCACGCGGGTTGGTGCCCAGCACGGCGCCGGCCTTAAAGTCGTTCATGACGTCGCCCGCAAGGCCGCACGCCACGGCTACGATGCCGGCGATAAAGAACAGCTTGACCTGAGCGATCTGTGCAAAGGCAGCCACGATGAGCATAACGATGAGGCCAAAGATCTCCATGGGGTCGATGCCCGTCTGGCCGCAGCTCTGTGCGCTCATGATGGTGGTGACAAAGGTGAACAGCGTCACGATGACGGCCGGAACGGGGCCAAGGTCGAGCGCGATGGCGACGATCACGGCGATGGCGGCAGCGCCCAGGCCGATGATACCGGCGTCGAGTTTAAGGGAGCCCGAGATGAGCGACTGCTCGTCGGTGTCGGTGGAGCTGTCGGCGGCAAGACCGCGGACGATACCGGCGACCTGCGGCAGGATGTCCTTGAGGACGACGGCGACGCCAAAGCCCATCATGAGGCCCATGCCCAGGGACTTGACGATGCCCTGCGCAGTCACAACGTCGAACAGGCCGGCAGCGGTGCCGCCGACGATGATGCCAAAATTGCCCAGCAGCGCGCCGGCAAACCAGAAAGCGACCGGGGCGAATGGCAAAGGTCACGCCGGGGATGTTGAGCGTGCACAGCATGCTGGGCACAATGCCCAGGGCGTCGCGAAGCACGCTGTAGATGCCCGCGATGGCCATGGAGCCAAAGAGCTGCTTGCCGGTCTTGCCGCCGGCCTCGGTGGCGCGCAGGGTCTGAGCTGCGGCGTTGCCGGTGGGGAACTCAAGCGCGGCGTCCACGATAAAGTGACGGTGGATGAGTGCCGTGGCCAGCAGGCCTAGGATAGTGCCGGCGAGTGCCACGATAAACATGTCGAGCCAGCTGATCTGGTCGGCATAGCCCAGCATCCAGGCGCCCGGGATGGTAAACGCCAGACCGCCGGCGACCATGGCGCCTGCGGACATGATGGTGTGGGTGACGTTGGCCTCGTTGAGGCTGGCGTTGCCCATGAGCTTCAGGAAGAACAGCGAAATGACGGCAGCGAAAATGATCGGCCAGGGGAGGGCGCCCCTCTTGAGGGCGGTGTAGGCCGAGCTTGCCGTGATGATCACGCAGCCAAGGACGCCGATGACGACGCCGCGCAGCGTAAGTTGCCCGCGCATCGAAGCGCGGTTCGAGGGATTGCTCATATAAAACTCCTTTGCGTATATCCGCTTCCCCCGGGAGCGCCGTTACGGATACGGCGCGGGAAGTCGGGTTACCAAGGGCCGCCGCGTGAGCTCGCAAACGACCGCGCACCAGTATAGCCGCAAGCTAGTCATTTTGGGATGACTGGTTTAGGTAGGCGATATACTGCTGGGCAGACGAAAGGAGCGCCGACGATGCTTAATGGGTGCGCATATATATTGACGGTCGACGTGGGCAACACGTTCATTCGCTTTGGCCTGTTTGCCGAGGATTCGGCCGCGGCGCAGGAATGTCCGCTTGCGACGTGCGAGATCACCACGCCGTCGAGCATCACGGCAGACGAGGCGCGCATGCGTCTCGTGCAGGTCATGGCCGCACTGGCGGCCGATGCGGGCATGCCGGGTGCGCTTGTGCCCGCGGCTGCTGTGCTGAGCTGTGTGGTCCCGGCGCTCGAGCGCCCGTGGAAGGCAGCGCTTTCCCGCACCTGCACGGGGCGCGTGCTCACGGTGGGGCCGGGCCTCAAGACCGGCATACCCGTGCACTACGACGATCCGGCCGAGATCGGCCCCGACCGCATCGCCGATGCCGTGGCGGCCCGCGCCGTCTACGGCTCGCCGTGCATCGTGATTGACCTGGGCACGACGACCAATATCGAGGTCATCGACGCGCACGGTACCTTTGTCGGCGGCGTTATCGCGCCAGGCCTGGCCCTCGGCGCCCGTTCGCTTTCGGCGGCAGCAGCGCGCCTGCCTCAGGTTGAGCCCTCGGCGCCGGCGCGCGTCATCGGTCGCAACACGCGCGAGGCCATGCGCTCGGGCGTGGTTCTGGGCGAGGTGGCCCGCATCGACGGCATGCTCGACATGGTACTCGCCGAGATGCGCGCGACCAAGGCCGCGGGGGAGGGCGATGTGCCCATCGTCATTACCGGCGACGATGCCGAGGCGCTTGCGGCGCTGGTCGGCCATAGCCTGACGGTCGACGATGCGCTGACGCTGCGGGGCCTCGCCGAGCTCTACCACATCAACCAAAAGCCCCGCCGCGCGTAGCGATGGGGGCAATGGGACAAAAACGTCTCCACCTTCCACCTGCTACAATGGGTCAAACTATTGCGATTTCGGAGGTGTCTGCCATGTCGGACGATCTTCATCAAACCGCGTCGGGCAAGCGCCGCGACGTTATTAGCTGGGATGAGTTCTTTATGAGCGTGGCCATCGCCGCGCAGCGCCGCAGTAAGGACCCCAACACGCAGGTGGGCGCGTGCATCGCCAGCACCAACCACCGCATCCTTTCGGTGGGCTACAACGGTACGCCCTCGGCACTCAACGACGACTTTTTCCCGTGGGGCACGAGCGATGACCCGCTGCAGGACAAGCACAACTACGTGGTCCATGCCGAGGCCAACGCCGTGCTCAACTACCGTGGCTCGCTCAAGGACCTCGAGGGTTCCACGGTCTACGTCACGCTGTTCCCGTGCCACGACTGCGCCAAGATCCTGGCACAGGTGGGTGTGGGCGAGGTCGTCTACCTGGACAATAAGTATGCCGACACCGATGACGGCCGTATCAGCCGCCGCATTCTCGACTCCTGCGGCATCAGCTACCGCCAGGTCATCGTCGATGTCCAGATTGGTACCGGGGGACAAGCTCAGCAGTAATATGCGTTGTCGCTATCTGGCGACGAACGCAGCTCAAAGAGCCCCGTCCCAAATTGACTACTCGTGAAAGTCGCGTCTGCGCGCATGGACGGCTCGTGAGCGGGTACATGGCTGTAGTAACATAGCCCCTGTCCGCGGGCGTGCCCGCGTTATTGTGAGAAAGGAGCCCCTGTGGCTGTTAACGAAGAGCTGCTTAAGAAGGTTCTTGAAGAGATCCGCCCCAACCTGCAGGCCGACGGCGGCGATATGGAGTATGTGGGCGTTGACGACGAGGGCGTCGTTAAGCTGGAACTGCAGGGCGCTTGCGCCGGCTGTCCCATGAGCTCGCTGACCCTTTCCATGGGTATCGAGCGCATCCTGAAGGAGCACGTGCCCGGCGTTACCCGCGTTGAGCAGGTCAATGCCTCCGGCGAGACCGATGACCTGTACGACGAGTATGCGCCGTTCTAAGAAGTGAAAGCTGCGGGCGATATGCTCCGCATAGACGTTACGCCCAAATATGCGGCTGCGAGCGCAAGGCCCGCGGCCGCATTTGTATGTAGGGAGCAGGGGATCGATATGCTCAACGACCTCTACCATATGCTTGATCCCGTCGCGATCTCGGCGGGCCCCATCACCATCTACTGGTACGGCCTGGCCTACGTGGTCGGCGCTCTGCTCACGGCGGTCGTCATGTATCGCACGCAGCGCCGTTGGGGCTTTAACATCACGATTGATGACCTGACGAGTGTCGTGGTCGGCGTGGTCTTTGGCCTCATTATCGGTGCGCGCCTGTTCTACGTCGTCTTTTACGGTGATGGCTACTATTTGGCCCACCCGCTCGAGATCTTTGCCACCAACGAGGGAGGCATGAGCTTCCACGGTGGCCTGGTGGGCGGCATCTTGGGCGGCATCATCGTGTGCCGCATGTATAAGCTCGACGCCTGGACCATCGCCGACCTTGCTGTGATCGGTGCTCCGCTGGCGCTGTGCCTGGGACGTTGCGCCAATTTCGTCAACGGCGAGCTGTGGGGCAAGCCGACCGATCTGCCCTGGGGCGTGATCTTTGACGGCACCGCGGGTGATATGCCGCGCCATCCCTCCCAGCTCTACGAGGCGTTTCTTGAGGGCGTCGTACTCTTCTGTATTTTGCAGGTGCTCAGCCGCAAAAAGCCGCTGCTGCCCCAGGGTACGTTTATGGGCGTGTTCGTGATGGGGTACGGCATCGTCCGCTTTCTCGTTGAGTTCGTGCGCGTGCCCGATGCCCAGCTGGGTTATCTGCTGGGCGGCGTCATCACCATGGGCCAGCTGCTGAGTTTGCCGCTCGTGATCGCCGGTCTGGCGCTCATCATCTTCGCCCGACACCGCAATCGCCCCCAGCGCATCTACCTCGACGCCTAACCAAGGCCACCACAAAGGGGACAGGCACCTTTGTGGTGGTCTTGCCGAGTTTGATAGGTTTCTAGAAAGGCTTTCGGACTGTGAAGGATTCCGACCTCTCCACAACGGCTGCGCGCGACGCTGCCCGCATCGTCTGGTTTAAGCGCTACCCCGCCAAGCAGACGCTCATCGCATTTTTGCTCGCGCTGTTGGCGACCACGGCGTTTTCCATCGATCCCGCCCCGGTGTCGAGCAACGCGGTCTTGGCGATTGACCCCAAAGCCTCGGGCATGCTGTACGTGTGCTACGAGGTGCTCCTCTCGTTTGCCGGCCATACCGACGCGGTCATGCTGCTTGCGCTTGCCTGCCTGCTCACGCTGCCGTTTCGCTACGTGTTCTTTGGCCGTGGCGACACCTGGCGCCCATCGATCATTCTGCCGTCGCTGTTCTTTGCCATCTGCATGGTGTTCGGCCGCAGCTACGATCTCACCGACTCGGCCGAGATTGTCCTTGGCGACAAAGCCCGCATCATCTGCGCCTGGATTGGCGGCGCGGGCTGGATGCTCTTGGCGGTCGTTGCCTTCTACCTTGCCTTTGAGTGTCTAGATTGGCTGAGCTCCCGACGCATTCCGTTTTCCGAGGCGCACTTTGGCCGCGTATGGCGTGTGACTCACGCCGTGCTCTCGGTCCATCCCTTTGCCGGGCCCTTCCTGGTGCTTATGATCGCCTGGGCGCCCACGCTCATCGCTTCGCTGCCTGGCCTTTTTATGGGAGATACGGGCGCGCAGATTCGCCAGTGGTTCAACTATCCCAACGGCACGAGCGACTACTTGCGTCTGCTCAATCCTAATGTGTTGCTCAACGGGCATCATCCCGTAGTGCACACGGCCATTATCGGCTCGTGCGTTCAGCTGGGGCTTTCGCTGTTCAACAGCGCTAACGCGGGTCTTGCCATCTACACCTGCGCTCAATTTGTCATCACGGCTGCCTGCATGGCCTATTCCATTTCGTCGCTGCGCAAATTGGGCGTGAGCCTGCCGGTTCGCGGTGCGATCCTGCTGTTCTTTGCGTTTATGCCGATGTTCTCTAACTACGCGGCGTTGCTCACCAAAGACGTGCTCTTTGCCGACGCGTTTTTGGTGCTGCTGGTACAGACCGTCAAGCTCGTGGCATGTGGCTTGCCCCGTCGTGATGCCAATGCCGAGCGAGCGGGCGAGAAAGCCCCCGTGCTCTTTGCGCGCCACGACTGGCTGCTGCTCGCTCTGGGCGCCATGGGTTCCACGTTTCTGCGCAACGGCGGCCTGGTGTTTCCCCTGGCGGCATGCGTAATCGCGGCGGCGCTTTGCGCATGGGACGTGCATGTGGCTCGTCGTGCAGCCAAGCAGACTGGTGCTGCGCCGTCAGGCGCCATCCCGCGTTTCCGCTGGGTTGGCGTTCTCGCGGTGCTCGCGCTCTGCCTTGCCTCTAATATGTACTTCACCAAGGTCTTTATGCCGGCGCACGATATCACGCCTGGTTCCAAGCGCGAAATCCTCTCGATTCCGTTCCAGCAGACGGCTCGTTTCGTCCAAAAGCACGACGGCCTCAACTCGGGCGTCAACCCCACGGTTAAGGAGGACGGCACCATCGTGGAAGCTCCCTGCGACGGCTTGGTGACCGATGAGGAGCGCGCTGTGATCGATCGCGTGCTTAAGTACGAGAACCTGGGCCGTCGCTACAACCCCGACAAGTCGGATGCCGTCAAAAACTGCTTCAATGAGTACGCCTCACAGGAGGACATCAAGGCCTATTTTGAGGTGTGGGACCAGATGTTCAAAAAGGATCCCGAGTGCTATATCTCGGCGCTCATCAATAACTACTACGGCTACTTTTATCCGAGTGCCCGCGATGCGTGGGTCTACAGCACGGCGCGCAGTGCCGAGATTATGGCGAAGCCCGATAACCTCAAGTACTTCGACTTCCATCCGGTCGATAGCAAGGTCGTGCGCTGGTGCAACCACCTGATCAACCTGTATCGCGTGGCAGTACAACGCATCCCGTTTATTTCGCTCACCATGAGCTCGGCCACCTACGTGTGGATTATGATCGCCGTGGTGGTCTACCTGCTGCGTCGTCATTCATGGCGTGCGCTGGCGATCTGGGTGCCGCTGTTGGGCGTACTCGCTGTGTGCCTGATTGGCCCGTGCAACGGCTCGACCTACATGCGCTACCTGTATCCGGTCATCGCCTGCATGCCCTTCGCCATCGGCGCCACCGTCACCCGCAGCGACTTCTTCTGGTTCTAATTTGGTGCATTGAGGGTCAGGTTTCTTTGCACCAAAGGGGACATCATCACGACGCCTTCATTTTGGGGTTTATCTTGCAGGCCGGTAGGTATATCATAACGACGTTTGTTTATATTGCCCGAGCATCTGCGCTGGGCTTTAGGTCGAAACCGATAGGAGACACGTATGTCCGGACACTCTAAGTGGGCCACAACCAAGCATCGTAAGGGCGCGCAGGACGCCAAGCGTTCCGCCCTCTTCTCCAAGCTCAGCCGCAACATCACCGTTGCTGCCCGTCTCGGCGGTGACCCGCTGCCCGAGAACAACGCCAGCCTCGCCGCTGCCGTTGCCAAGGCCAAGGCTCAGTCCATGCCTAAGGACAAGATCAAGTCCGCTATCGACAAGGCTTTTGGTTCGGGTGCCGACGCTGCCGTCTACGAGAACATCGTGTACGAGGGCTACGGTCCCGCCGGTGTCGCCGTCTACGTCGACTGCCTGACCGACAACCGCAACCGTACCGCCGCTGATGTCCGTTCTGCCTTCTCCCACGCTGGTGGTAACCTGGGTACCTCCGGCTCCGTCGCCTTCCAGTTTGAGCGCAAGGGCCAGATCGTCGTCGCCAAGGAGATCCTGGACGAGAACGCCAAGAAGGAGACCATGATCGCCAACGGTGCTGCCGGTGACGAGGATGAGTTCATGATGGCCATCGCCGAGGCCGGTGGCGAGGACTACGAGGACGCCGGCGAGGAGTGGATCGTCTGGACTACTGCCAACGAGGTTATGGCTGTCTCCAAGGCGCTCGAGGAGCAGGGCGTCCAGGTCAAGGGTTCCGAGACTACCATGGTCCCGACCACCCCGACCGAGGTCTCCGGCGCCGACGCCAAGAAGGTTCAGCGCCTCATCGACCGTCTTGAGGAGCTCGACGACGTCCAGGATGTTTACAGCACCATGGACATGACCGACGAGGTCATCGCTGCCCTCGAGGAGGAGTAGCGCCCGCACGGGTTAAGCCGTGCATATCTGGGCATAATGAAGCGAGCATGCAAGCCTCGTGGAATAGATGAGCCGGATCCGCGTGCATGAGGCACCGGACCCGGCTCTTTTATAATGATGCGAACCGTTTTGCATTTCGAGAGCCGAGATTTGAAGGGAGCGCCACGTGCGCGTACTCAAACGAGCCCTAGCGATTGTGTATCTTGCCGCCGCCATCGTGGCGCTGGGTATGCTTGTCTGCCAGTTTTGGGGGCCGTATACGTATCGCTTTATGCTGCTGATGCGCGACCCCATGCCGCGCATTGTCGTGACGGCATGCGGCGGAGTTGTGGCGATCGGCGTGCTGGTAAGCTTCTTCCGCCTGATGTTTGCTCGTCGCGAGCCGTCCTGCGTGCATCCGGCGGGGGAGCGCAATATCGAGGTTACCCTTGCGGCGCTTTCTTCGTGCGCTCGCACTGCGGCAGAGCGCGACGATCGCGTGATGGTCGAGCATGTCGAGGCCCGCGTCCAAGGCTCCGACGATTCGCACGTCCGATTTAAGGTCGAGGCTATCGCGCTTGACGATAAGGACGTGGCATCTCTGGCTACTGCGATGCAGCGGCGCATCGAGGAAGCTTGCGACACCATGCTTGGCACGCCGGGCACGACCGCACGCGTTCGTTTTTTGCCGTCCAAGACTACCGTCCAGACCGTGGAGGTTTCCGGTGAGTGATACCAATCAAGATAAGACCGCTCGTACGCCGCGCCTGACGATTGACCAGAGCGCCACGCCGGCGAACGAACCTGTTGATTCCAAAGCAGAGGCAACCGAGTTACAAGACGCGGCAGCCGCGGATTTTGACGAGGCTATGGGTCTCATCAAGGGTACGGGCGCTGCCATCTGGAGCTATGCCGTGCGTCATCCCAACACCACGCTTGGCGCCGTCGCTGGCTTTATCCTCGCCGTGTTGGTGCTCACGTTGGGCCTGTGGGACACGCTCGTCATTGCATTCTTCGTGCTGATCGGCGCTGTGATCGGCCAAATTCGCGACGGCGAGAACGGGATCGTCAACTTCTTCGGCCGTCTGTTTAGCGGCCGCTAATATGTATTCGACTGGCGCATCCGCGGCAGGCATAAGGAGGAACCATGGCTTTTAATACGAAGGTCGATGTGGCCGATACCGAGCTCGAGGCAGACGAGACCGTCACCGCCGAGGCCGAGGACGTAACGCTCGAGGATGAGGCGCTCGTCGAGGCCGAGTCCGCCGATGATGCGGACGAGGATGATGAGGAAACAGACGAGTCCGAGGACTCGCTGACCTATTCCAACGGTGTGATCGAGAAGATCGTCGCCATGGCCACCCGCGAGGTGCCGCACGTCCTGGGCATGAAGGGTAACCTTATGCACTTTGTGCAGGAGCAGTTTGGTGCCGAGAATCTGACCAAGGGCGTGACGGTCGAGGTCACCGATGACAATCGCGTGGTCGTCAACATCTCCGTCATTATCGAGTACGGCGCCTATGCGCCCGCGATCTTCGACGATGTCAAGGCACGTGTCACCGAGCGCCTTGCCGCGATGACCGGCCTTGAGGTGGCGGGCGTCAACCTGCGCATCGAGGACGTCATCACCCCCGAGGAGTACGAGCACCGCACCAGCCAGCACGAATAACCTTCCAAAAAGGGACAGGTTTGTTTTGGCAGGTTTATCTGCGAAAACGTTAAACGGCCGACCGCGCAAGCAAAAGCGTGGCCGGCCGTTATTTGTATGCCCCCCGATGTAGGCATACCGCTCGTCTAACTAGGGGTTGCAATCGTCGCGTTCCGCGTTACCCTAATGGGCGCATTGTTTCCAAATTGTTAACGAGGGGTTGCCGTAATGGCTGACGAGCACGAAACAGAAAGCAAGGCATGGGCGATTGAGGCCGCCGCGGCAGAGGCGGCATCGCGTGCTGCCGAGGAGATGCATCGTCCTCCCGTGGTGCCGATGGAGCGCGTGGTCGATCGCACCGATATCGAGCGCGGCGAGCGCGCCGGTCAAAAGCGCAGCCAGGAGCCGGGCTTCCCGCGCTTTTTTGCCGAGCTCAATCTGGGTCTGATTCTTACGGCCTTTGCCATCGTTGCGTTTAAAACCCCTAATCACTTTGCTTTTGGCGGCACCTCGGGCGTGTCGGTCATTCTGTCCACGCTGTTCCCGACCCTGCCCGTCGGCGTCTTTATGTGGATTATCAACGCGGTTCTCGTCGTTTTGGGCTTTATCTTTTTGGAGCGCAAGGCAATCCTGTGGAGCGTCTTCGCCTCGTTTGCGCTGTCCGCCTATGTTTCGCTGTTTGAGCTCTTTATTCCGACCGATGTCTCTCTGACGGGTGATATGTGGCTCGACCTGTGCTTTGCCGTCATCTTGCCGGCGCTCGGCAGCGCTATTGTCTTTGACATCGGCGCCTCGACGGGTGGCACGGACATTCTTGCCATGATCCTCAAGCGCCGCACGACGCTCGAGATTGGCCGCGCCCTGCTGCTGGTCGATATCGGCATCGTGACCATCGCGGCCTTTTTGTATGGCCCGCGTGTCGGTCTGTATTGCGTGCTCGGCCTGTTTGCCAAGACGCTTGTGGTCGACAAAGCCATTGAGAGCATTCACCTGCGCAAAGTCTGCACGGTCATTTGTTCCGAGCCCCTTAAGGTCGAGGAGTTTATCGTCAAGCATCTCAATCGTACGGCGACTATCAGTCGTGGCTACGGTGCCTTCTCGGGCAAGTGCGTGACGGTGATCATGAGTGTGCTGAGCCGTCGCGAGGCCGTGCAACTACGCCGCTATGCGCGCGAAGTCGATCCGGGTGCCTTTATCACGATCGTCGATAGCTCCGAGATCGTCGGCAAGGGCTTCCGCGGAACGAACTAGCACAGACGTATTCAACGAACCGCCTGCTGGCGCCGTGTACCTTGCAAATCGGTCATCTTTGAGTATTTGACCCCACATTGGGCAATAATGATGCTAAAGACAACGTTTGCGATCCAAGTGATTCGCTCAAGATACGAAGGGATGATTTCGATGTTCTGCTCGCAGTGTGGCGCCCCCATGGGCGATAACGACAAGTTCTGCGGCGTGTGTGGTGCTCCTAATGCCGGTGCCGCTGGCCCCGCTCCCCAGGGACAGCCTCAGCCCCAGCAGTTTGTTCCGCAACCGCCCGTGGCGAATGCGCCAAAGGGCTGTGTGGCTCAGGCGTTCCAAGATATGACTAAGACTCCGGGCGTGCTTCAGCGTGTATGCCAAATCGCGTTTTTGCCGGCGCTGATTTGCGTTGTGTCGGTGCTCGTGTTGTTTATTCCCGTTATTGGCGGCATTGCAGCTGCCATCGGCTTTTTGGCAGCTTGCATTGCGAGTGTGTGCGGTTCCGGCTTTGGTATCGAGTGGGGCCGTGATCTGTCGCTCAAGGTCGATGACGGCATGGACCGTCCGCTGATGCGTTCCACGTCGTTTGGTCTCGGAGTCTTTTCGAGCGTTATCTCGGTCGTGCTCGAGGCTATCGCTGCCATTCCCGTTATCGGTGTAGTGCTTTCGCTGGTGGAGGGCGTGGTAATTGGCGCCGCGGGCTCGTATTCTTATTACGGCTCTTATGCGCTCGAGGCTGCGCTGTTCGGTTCGCTCGGCCTGCTTGTCCTGGCGCTAATTGCCTCGGCGATTCTGGGTGTCTTCTTTAAGATGTTTGCCGACATCGCCGTGATGCACTTTGCGGTGACCGGTCGCGTCGAGAGCGCGTTTTCGCTCGATAAGGTCTGGGCGGCCTTTAAGCACAACAAGACCTCGCTGTTCTGTGCTTCGTTCCTTCCCGAGTTTTTGACGGGCCTGGTTTCCAACGCCATTACGTGGATCTTGACAGCTGTCTTTGGTGCCATCGCCGGAATTGGCGCGTACGGCTATTACTATCGCCCCACGGGTATCGAGGCGATTGTTACCGCCGGTGGTGTCACGCTCGTATTGTTCCTGGTGCTGATTGCATTCGTCACGGTGTTCCTTACGGTCTTTGGCAAGATGCTCAAGCACCGTGCCGTTGGCTATTGGGCTGCACGTTATGCAAGCGAATGGGCCGATGAGGACAAGGACGACGTTTTGACTTTTGTGCTCCCGGGTGAGAAGAAGCCTGCTCCTGCGGGATTCAATCCCACGGCAGCCACTGGTGCTGCGCCTGCCCCGGCGCCCGCGCCTGCACCTGCCCCGGCACCCGCGCCTGCCCCTGCCCCGGCACCTGCTCCTGTCCCCGCACCGGCGTCCGAGGCGACGCCTGCGGAGCCCGATTGGGATGCCGTTGCCACGCCGGCGGATGAGCCGGGCGATAATCCTGCTGCCGAAAACAATCAAACCGAATAGCCGGTCGAGGCGCCCTGGGCAACTGAGCCCGGGGTGCCTTTTTCTACTGCGAAAGCAAGAAAATGCCCGGGAAAACGGTTGCAGCAAAATTTCTCGGAAATTGGTCAATGTTGCGCAACAACGTCGCGGCTATTGTTGAGAACGTAGACGTGTAAGGTTTGAAGGCGTGCGACGCCTTAGGAAAAGGAGAGGCTCATGTTCTGTCCCACTTGTGGTTCTCCCATTTCGGATGATGCCAAATTCTGCCCTGTTTGCGGATCCGCCGTTGGTGCCGCTTCTGCCGCTGCGGCCCCGCAGCCCCAGCCCGCTCCGGCCCAGGCTATTCAGCCCGCGCCCCAGCCTCAGCAGCAGTACACCGGTCAATACGCCCAACAGTCCGCATCCGCTCCGATGGGCTATGACCCCATTAAGGCTGACCGCAGCCTGATCGGCTGGCTGCTGCTCTCTCTTGTGACCTGCGGTATCTATTCGTTCTACTTCCTGTATTGCTTGGCACGCGACGTCAACACGTTGTGTCAGGATGACGGCGATTACACGCCGGGTCTGGCGGAATTCATCCTTCTATCGTTTGTGACCTGCGGCTTCTACGCGTACTACTGGTATTACAAGATTGGCAACCGCCTGCAGGCCAACGCTCCTCGCTACGGCCTGATGTTCCAGGAGAACGGTACCACCGTTCTTATGTGGCAGATTGTCGGCGCGCTGCTGTGCGGTCTTGGCCCGATCTTTGCCATGAACATCATCATCAAGAATACCAATGCCATGGCAACGGCTTACAACGTCCGTCTTGGCGCTCGTGCCTAACGATAAGAGCGGCGTGAACAGCTCCCAGGGACATAAGGGCGCGGCGGAACTCATTCGCCGCACTCTTTCTTGCATCGGTGTGCTCTTTGTCGCCTGGTTCGTACTCTACCTGCTCGATATTGGCTGCGTGTTTCGCCTGATGACGGGCATTCCCTGTCCGGGATGTGGCATGACGAGGGCCTGGCTGGCAGCACTGCGCCTCGATTTTGCGGCGGCCTTTGCCTACCATCCGCTGTTTTGGGTGGTGCCGATTGCGTTTGTGCTCGCGTTCGTGCGCGAGGAGGTGGCATCGAGCAAGCTAAAGCGTGGTATCGACATTGCGGTCACCGTGTTGTGCGTGCTGGTCGTCGTCGTATGGATCGTGCGCCTCGTCAATCCGGCAGACGCGGGCCTGCTCTTTGGCGGCCATGCGCCCGCCGGAGTCCCCACCGATATCATTCACCTCGAAACCCCACGCTGGCTCGCCATCCTTCGCTCTTACTTGTCGTGACGGAGGACGCGCTAGAAAAACGGTCGACACATAAGCGGGGGCGAACGTTGAGATAACGTCCGCCCCCGCTTTGCTTTAGCCAGGCTGTTATGGATGGGCGTGACGGCTACTCGTCGCGCTTTTCCTCGTGGCGAGCGGCAGCCCGCGCATCGTGGATGCCCTTGATTGCAGCATGGCGGGCGGTGCGAGCATCGTGCATGGCGTCGCGCGCCTCAGCGGCCGTGGCCTTGGCAGAGCGCAGCTTGGCGGCCAAGTCGGGGTTGGTCTCGGCAACCGCGGCGATCGTGGGGCCGTCGAGCTCCTCTTGCGTGGGCTCGGCCAAAAAGTCGATGGCATACTGAGCGGCTACCATGGAGCCCTTGGCGAGCACGCTCTCGTCGATCTTATAGAAGCAGGAGTGCTGGGCATAGGTGGCGCCGATCTGGGGATTGCGCGCGCCGACAAAGGCGAGCACACCTGGCACGCGACGCAGGTACTCCGAGAAGTCCTCGCCCGAAAGCGTGCCGCGGTAATGGCCCTCGCCTGCGGGGCCCAGGCACTTGAGCACAGCTTGGCGGCAGCGCTCGCTCGAGGCGGCATCGTTTTCGACCTTGTAGTTGGCGATGGTGTAGTCGGTGAGTTCGGCCTCGGCGCCTAGCGCTGCTGCGGTGTGCTCCACGATGCGGCGCATAAGCTCGGGCATCTCCTCATGCGTTTTGTCGCCATAGGTGCGCACCGTGCCGGCGAGGTACGCCGTGCCGGCGATAACGTTGCGCGCGGTGCCGCCGTGCAGCTCGCCGACGGTGATGACGGCGGGTTCGTAGGGGCTAATCTCGCGCGAGACGATGGTCTGCAGGGCGTTGACGATCTCTGCCGCAACCATAACGGCGTCGTGGCCGCGCTGGGGCATGGCGCCATGGCACGAGGTGCCGCGGACGTCGATGCGGAACCAGTCGGTGTTTGCCATGCGTGGGCCGGGCTCGCAGCTTACGGTACCGGCGTCGACCTCGCTCCAGATGTGCGCGGCGTAGGCACCATCGACGCCGTCGAGCACGCCCGTGCCGATCATGAGTTTGGCGCCTTGGCCGTTTTCCTCACTGGGCTGGAAGACGATGCGGGCCTCGCCGTGGATGTCGTCTGTCATATGGCGCAGGATCTGCAGCGTGCCGAGCATCATGGCGATGTGGCAGTCGTGGCCGCAGGCGTGCATGCAGCCCTCGTTGACGCTGGAGAAATCCTCGCCGGTCTGCTCGGTGACGGGCAGGGCGTCGATATCGGCGCGCAGCAGGATGCGGCGGCGCGGCGTGCCGTCCTCGCGATAGGCGTCGGGCGCGGTGCCGCGAAGGGTCGCCACCAGGCCCGTCTTAAGGGGACGCTCGTAGGGGATATTCATGGCGTCGAGCTGGTTGGCGATGTCAGAAGTCGTGCGCTCTTCGGCGAGGCTCAGCTCCGGGTGCTTATGGAAGTGCCGACGCTGCTTAATGATGTAGGGTTCAAACTCGGCGGCGATATCCTGGATGGCCGCGGTGACGTCGTCTGCCGCGCGAACCTCGGTTGCCGCCATAATTTGCTGTGCCTTGGTCTTCGTCATGGTCGATTTGCTCCTTGCTGGGTTGATCGCAAAATCGTACAGGCTTTCTCCAGTATGCCACCTGCCGCTAGGGCTGGTAAAGTTGCCGTTTGCCGCTTGGCATTTTGTAACCGAGACGGGGGAGTACACTCGGGGGTGTTGAATTACCTGCCAGAGATGGGGATGCCCATGCGACATATCGATCGGATTATTCACTCCAAGAACGTCTTTACCGCGCAAGACGGCATCGATAGCGCCCGCGAGTTGGCGATCGCCATCGCGGGCGATCGCATCGTCGCTGTCGGCGCGCGCGATGACGTGATTGCCGCCGCACCTGCCGCCACGCCGGTGGTCGATTACGGCGAGCAGTTTGTCTGCCCCGGTTTCCATGACGCTCATCTGCACTTCTTCCATACCTCGGTCGGTTCCTCGCCGTATATGCTCATGGATATGGGCACGTCCGAGGCGGCACTGGTGCAGCATGCGCTCGAGTTTTCCCAGGGCCTGCCCGACGACGCCTGGGTCGTGACCCAGGGCTGGCGCGATTACCGCTGGGATCCGCCCGAGCATCCTACCAAGGCCTCCCTCGACGCCGCCTTCCCCGGTCGCCCCTGTGTTATGTATTCGGGCGATGGGCATACGCTGTGGCTCAACAGCCGCGCACTCGAAGCCCTCGGCGTGACGCGTGACAGCGAGCCTCCGGCGGGTGGCAGTTACGACAAAGACTCAAACGGTGAGCTTACGGGTATTGCCCACGAGGCAGCTGCTATGCAGCTGCTGCCGCGCTGCCTGGAATGGCTGGGCGAGGACCGCATCGCGAGCGCTTACGGCGACCAGATGAAGCGTATGGCCGAGCAAGGCATCACCTCAATCTGCGATATGTCGCTCATGCCCATGCCGGGCTGCGACTTTATTCGCGACGATGTCTACGACAAGCTGCAGGCAGCCGGTAGGCTGGGCATTCGTGCCCATCTGTTCCCCACGCTGTTGGATGACCAGTCGCGTCTAGAAGAGCTCCAGGTACGTTACGCGAACAACGCGCTGCTTTCGGCGCCGGGTTTTAAGCAGTTCTTCGACGGCGTGTCGAGCGAACACACGGCATATCTCACCGAGCCCTATACCAATCCGCGCTTCCCGGGCGACCAGGGCCGTCTGACGGTTCCTGTCGAGCGCATGCGCAAGTTGGTTCTGGCGGCAGCCGAGCGTGGCCACACCGTGCGCATCCACGTTATCGGCGACGGTGCCATCCATGCTGCACTCGATATCTTTGAGGAGGCGGCAGAGCTCTACGGCCTGCCCCAGCACGGTCATAATACGCTTGAGCATTTGGAGAATCTGCTGCCTCAGGACATCGATCGTCTGCGCAAGCTCAACGTCATTGCCTCGAGCCAGCCTTGCCACATCACGCTCGACCCGGGTGGTCCGGAGCGCGATCTGGGCTTGGAGCGCAGCCGCATCATGTGGCCGTTTGCGACCTATAAGCAGCGCGGCATCCGCCAAGCTTTTGGTACCGACAGCCCCATCACGGCCGTTACCAGCATGAACGTGCTCTACACGGCTATCACGCGCCAGGACCCCAAAAGCCACTGGCCCGAGGGCGGCTGGTTGCCGAGCGAGCGCATCGATGCAGCAACAGCCCTGCGCAACTACACCCTGGGCAGCGCGTACGCAGCGGGCGACGAGCAAAACCTCGGCAGCCTGGAACCCGGCAAATACGCCGACCTGGTAGTCCTGGACCAAAACCCGCTCACCATCGACCCTCAAGAGCTGCAAGCCACCAAGGTCCAGGCCACCTACCTGGCAGGCAACCTCATCTACGAGCGTTAACCCCACATCCCACCCCTCAGTTGCGGTGAAATACGGACTAAATAACACCTCAACAGCCAAAAACAGTCCATATTCCACCGCAACTTAAGGGGCACGTTTCAGCAACGTGCCCCTTTCTTGTTCGCACCATCTGCATCGCCATTTTGCTGCACTGACTTTTCTGAATACCGGGCCCGAATTAGTTAACCTGGCTCCCGGGGCGGACCGGAGGGCATGAAGTTTGTCGCGAGTTCCGCACGCAAAGGAAAGCACTTAATGTGCTTTCCGTCTT
>OMEB01000561.1_pt1 | contig 17887 bp, 10 predicted proteins | sample 1645311 | NCBI WGS metagenome assembly OMEB01 (sample SAMEA103958119, study PRJEB25191) | human gut metagenome | biome: human-associated habitat [ENVO:00009003]; feature: intestine environment [ENVO:2100002]; material: feces | place: Germany | collected 2013/2015 | reverse complement strand
TCAGGTCGAAATGCGTCGTGCGGATGTCGGGCAGCCCCCTGACCGCGGCATCGGCCGTGAACCACGTTCCCTCACCCACCTGCAGGCTCCTGACCTTGCCCGTGAAATCGGAGACGACGCCCGCGACCTCGATGTCGATATTGCTGAAAACGGTATGCCACCCGCGGAGCCGCGGGGCGAAATAGGCGATGTCGTCCGTGGAGACGGTGCTGTTGCGCAGTCTGCCGTCAAGGCGCACCTCGCCCAGGAAATCCTTGTAGCCGGCCCACGAATCGCCGACGAGCGAAATGTAGGGGATGTCGACGTTCGAACGGGGCGTGACGACAGAGGTATCCTCGAAACCCAGCGCACCGTTGGTCAGGTAGAAACGCCCCGAGAAATGGTCGAGCACGAAGCCGCTGCGCTCACGTGCCGACATGGCCTCGATGGTGGTATAGATCGACTGCCCGTCGATGGTGAAGTCGCTGACGTGCGCCGTGATGCCGTAGAGGTGCATGTGGCCGAAGTCGATGCCGAATTCGGGATCGCGCCTCGTGAGCCGCTCCAGACAGAGATCCATGCCTTCGATGGAAGCCTTGCGCAGCGACAGGCGGAAATTGCCCTTCCTGGGCTTGTCGGGGTCGCTGATGCGGTTGACGATCTGCTTGATGTTCATCTCCCCCTCGGGGGTCTCGCGCAGGTAGAGCTTCGCCCCGCTGATCTCGCCGCGGCTGAACACCACCCCGCCGCCGAAAATGCCCAGCCCCGTGATGTAAGCGTCTATCTTGCCGACGTAGAGCAGCGTGTCACGCTGGTAATCCTCGACGTAGAAGCCCTTGACCTTGACCTTGCTGAAAAGCCCGATGTCCACGCGGTCGATGCTCACGGTGGTCTCGAGCGTCTTAGACACGATGCGCACGGCTTTCTGTACCACGTAATTCTGCACGGCGGGGATATCGAGCAGCAACGAGAGCACCATGGGCAGAATTATCAGCAACAAAACCGCTACCGAGAACACCTTTCCCAATATTTTTATACCTTTGCGCATTGATAGGTCGTTATAACCTGCAAATTTAACTAAAATAGTTAAAAAAAACGAATAACCGGATGGATATTACAATTCTCGGCATCGAATCCTCGTGCGACGATACGTCGGCTGCCGTGATCCGCAACAACCTGCTGCTGTCGAACGTGATCGCCTCCCAGGCCGTGCACATAAAATACGGCGGCGTGATCCCCGAACTGGCTTCGCGGGCACACCAGCAGAACATCATCCCGGTGGTCGACACGGCACTCCGAGAAGCCGGGCTTACCGTCGCGGAGATAGACGCCATCGCCTTCACGCGCGGCCCCGGGCTGCTGGGTTCGCTGCTCGTCGGGGTATCGTTCGCCAAAGGGCTCTCGGTGGCGCACGACATCCCGATGGTCGAGGTCAACCACCTGCAGGGGCATATCCTCTCGCACTTCATCGACCTGCCCGACCGCGAATTGCCCCATCCCGGCTTCCCGTTCCTCTGCCTGCTGGTCAGCGGCGGGCATACGCAGATCGTACGCGTGGATTCGCCGCTCGATATGGAGATCATCGGCACGACGATCGACGACGCCGCAGGCGAAGCGTTCGACAAATGCGCCAAAGTCATGGGCCTGCCCTACCCCGGCGGCCCGGTGATCGACCGCCTGGCAAAGGAGGGCAACCCCAAAGCGTTCCGCCTGGCGCATCCCCATGTCGACGGCTACGACTACTCATTTTCGGGGCTCAAGACCTCGTTCCTCTATATGCTGCGCGACGCCGTGGCCGACGACCCCGATTTCATCGAGCGCAACAAGGCCGACCTCTGCGCATCGCTCCAGGGCACGATCGTGGAGATACTGCTCGACAAACTGGTGCGGGCGTCGAAGGACACGGGCATACGCGACATCGCCATCGCCGGGGGCGTATCGGCCAACTCTGGACTGCGCAACGGCATCGTCGAGCAGGGCCGCAGGCGCGGCTGGCGCACGTTCCTGCCGGAATTCAAGTTCACGACCGACAACGCCGCAATGATCGCCATGGCAGGCTATTTCCACTACCAGCACGGCGATTTCTCGTCGCTCGACGTTTCGCCCGTGGCACGGCTCGAAGAACTGTAACCCGGCCGGGATGATGAAACGGCTCGCGGCATTCATGCTGCTGCTGGCAGAAATCGGCGGCGCATACGCCGGAAACGGCGATGCGGAGCGGCTCCGCGCATGGCATGCCGGGGAAAAGGTCGCGGAAGAAGCGGTGGCGGAATACGGCATCGACCGCTGCTTCGCCAGTTCGGAGATCGACGACGCGCTCTTCGCGCGTATGTACGGCAAATCCTACAAGGCGGACTGCACCGTCCCCCGCTCGGAGCTCCGCTACCTGCGGGTGCTGCACCGCAACCTCGCAGGCGAAACCCTGCTGGGCGAACTGGTCTGCAACGAAGCGATCTGCGGCGACCTGCTCGATATCTTCAGGGTGCTTTACGACGCCTCCTACCCCATCGAACGCATGGTGCTGATCGACGAATACGACGCGCAGGACGGCCCTTCGATGCGGGCCAACAACTCTTCGGCATTCAACTTCCGGTTCGTCGCAGGAACCGGGGTGCTCTCCAGCCACAGCCGGGGCATGGCCGTCGACATCAACCCGCTCTACAACCCCTATGTCAAAACGAACGGCGGCCGCACGGTCGTCGACCCCGCGGAAGCAGCCCCTTATGCCGACCGGACACGGGATTTCCCTTACAAGATCGCCGAGGACGACCCCTGCTGCCGGGAGTTCCTGCGCCACGGATTCACCTGGGGCGGCCACTGGAAAAGCCTGAAGGACTACCAGCATTTCGAGAAAAGGAGATAGCCAGCCGGAATCCTCCGCATCGCACGGAAAGCCCGTCCACGGTCATTTCGGGGCAGCAACGACTCGCGAGGCGGCAGCGCCTTTCGGGATATGAATAAGGATTCGCGGCTGCCGTTGCGGACTTTTCGACAAATACCATGCGGAATTCCATACCTTTCCCGCCAGCCCCGGCATTTTGCCGGCCGCTCCGTCGGGAAAGGCGAGCGCCTGCGACAGTATACCGCCTGACGAAAAAAATCCCAACTACGTAGGCTTCTTCCAAAAAAATGAAAAAAACAGTGAACTTTTTTGGATTTTCATTTTATCTCCCTATATTTGTCATACAAATAGGATTATTCAGTCTTATTATTAAAAAAACTTATAAACACCCATACCATGATCAAGCTCTCCGGACTCACGCCTGCCGTATTCACACCTTTCGACAAAACCGGCGCAATCAACCTCGCGCAAATCCAACCCTATGCCGACAAACTCGTTACCGATGGTGCCGACGGCGTTTTCGTCTGCGGCTCGACAGGCGAATGCACTTCAATGACCATTGCCGAGCGCAAAAGCGTTCTCGAAGCATGGGTTAACGCCACCTCGGGCAGGATGCGAGTCATTGCGCACGTCGGCGGCACGTGCCAGGCCGATTGCATCGAACTCGCACGCCATGCCGCCGGCCTGGGAGTAGACGCGGTCGGTGCCATTGCTCCGTTCTATTTCAAACCCGCATCGGTCGGGGAACTCGTGGCGTTCTACAAACCGATCGCCGCGGCCATCGCCCCGATCCCGTTCTACTCCTACCACATGCCCTCGGTAACAGGCATAAACCTGCCGATGAAGGAATTTCTCGAAAAAGGCTCGCGCGAAATCCCCAACTTGAACGGCATCAAATTCACCTCTAACAACTTCATGGAGATGCTCGAGTGCATCCGTCTCGAAGACGGGCGTTTCGACATCCTTAACGGTTTCGACGAGATGCTACTCTGCGGCATGGCCGTGGGGGCCCGGGGAGGCGTGGGCAGCACCTATAACTATTCGCTGCCGACCTACCGGAACCTCTACGATGCTTTCCTCGCAGGCGACATCGAACGCGCCCGTAGCTTTCAACAGGAATCGGCGGACATCGTACACATCATCATCCGCCACGGCGGGGGCGTCCGCGGCGGGAAAGCCATTATGAACCACCTGGGAATCGACTGCGGCGACTGCCGGCTGCCCTTCGCGCCCTACACCGAGTCCGAGATGCGCCAACTAAGTGAAGAACTCGACCGGATCGGCTTTGCAAAATAACAACACCCGCCAACCCAAACCGACCCATGAAAAACCTGACTCTAAACATTTTACTTATATTCTGGGCAGCAGTTTCGACAGCCGGTGTTCCCACCACACAACTGACGGAAACCGATGCCATCCGCTGGGACTCCTCGCTTACCCTGCCTCAAATCGACGGGAAGCCCAACATCGGAATAGCCGGTGTCTTCTCGGGCCGCATCGACGGAAAGCTGCTGATCGCGGGCGGGGCCAATTTTCCCGACCGCACACCCGCTGCGAACGGCGAGAAAAAATACCACCGGGATTTATATATATACGACACTTCCCAAGGCTGGCAAATCATACCTGATGCCCTGCCCGCACCGCGGGCCTACGGTGTTTCGGTCACGCTGCCCGAAGGCGTGCTCTGCATCGGTGGCTGCAACGCCGAGGAATGCACGAACCAGGTATTGCTGCTGACGCTCGACGGTAACCAGCCACGCTTAACGCCCTGGCCTCCGCTGCCGCGCCCCCTGGCCAACGCCGCAGGGGCCCTGGTCGGACATCGTATCTACGTAGCCGGTGGAATCGAGCAGGTGAAGGGAGCCGCTGCGACCCGCAATTTCTTCATGCTCGATCTCCAAGACCTCGAACGGGGGTGGCGTGAGTTGCCACCATGGCCCGGGCCGGCCCGGGCATTTGCCGTAGCGGCCCCGCAAAGCGACGGGTTCGACAATTGTTTCTACCTCTTCAGCGGCCGCGATTTTTCAGGCGATACGGCCTGGGACGTCCACCATGACGGCTACAGCTACAATCCGCGGCTCGGCACCTGGATACCACTCGAAGGAGAGTTCCCGGTCATGGCCGGGACAGCGGCGCCATTCGGCACCAACCACATCCTGCTGATCGGCGGCCGCAACGGGAACAATTCCGACGACCAGTTGCTAAGGCTCTACCATACGATCACAGGAACACTTACAGAGACCCCGGTACCCGAAGGGATCGTCCTTCCGGTCACAACGAATGTCCTCCCCGACAACGACGGGATAATGGTCACAAGCGGTGAAGTACGCCCGGGCGTCCGCACCCCCGTCCTATTGCGGGGAACACTCGAAAGTACCATCCACCGCCTGACGGGGCTCGATATCGGCGTTATCACCCTCTATTTCCTTTCGCTGGCCTTCATCGGCTGGTACTTTTCGAAAAACCAGAAGACTTCCGACGACTATTTCAAGGGAGGGGGACGCATCCCGTGGTTCATCGTCGGACTGAGCATCTTCGGCACGGCGCTGAGCGCCATCACTTTCATGGCCATCCCGGCCAAGGCCTATGCCACGGACTGGAGCTACCTGCTCTTCAACTCGGGCATCGTGCTGGCGGTACCCGTCATCGTGCTGCTGTTTATCCCCTTCTACCGCAGGCTGAATGTCACCACCGCCTATGAATACCTCGAAGCACGGTTCAATCCCCTCGTGCGCGTCCTGTGCAGCATTGCCTTCATCCTCTTCCAGATCGGGCGCATGGGCGTCGTACTGTTACTGCCGTCGATCGCACTCAATGTCGTCACGGGATTCGACATCTTCCTCTGCATAACCTTGATGGGTGTCCTGAGTCTCGCCTACACGCTCATGGGCGGCATCAAGGCCGTAGCATGGACCGAGGCTTTACAGGTCGTCGTGCTTCTGGGCGCAGCCGTCACGGTGCTGGTCATCGTCTGTCTTCAGCTCCCCGAGGATATCGGAACCATCGTCGCATCGGCTTCCGAAGCCGGGAAGTTCGACTTCGGCTCGACGGCCTTCGACCTGCGCCAGCCAACGATGTGGACGGTGCTGATCGCAACCTTCTTTACCAATATCACCACTTACGGAACCGACCAGACCATCGTTCAGCGCTACCTGACGACCGCCACCGAGCACGAAGCCCGCAAAGGCGTCTACGTCAACGCAGCACTGACCATCCCGGCCACCATCCTCTTCTTTCTGGTAGGCACGGCGCTGTGGGCTTTCTACCGCCACTATCCAACGGAGCTGAGCATGGCTGTCCGCGACAGCGATGCCATCCTGCCGTGGTATATCAGCACTCAACTGCCGTCGGGCGTACTGGGATTGATTATCGCCGGCCTTTTCGCCGCTGCCATGTCGACGCTCAGTAGCAGCATGAATTCCGCCGCCACGGCTTTCGTCACGGATATCTACCGCAAACTCCGCCCTGCCACGCACGACGGCCGCGCACTGCTGCGTACGGCACGCCTCTCTACCCTCGTACTTGGGCTCGTCGGCGTAGGCTTCGCATTGATGATGGCCTCGTGGGAGATCAAATCGCTATGGGAGGAATTTTCAAAGATCCTCGGCATATTGCTCGGCGGCTTGGGCGGCTTGTTCCTGCTGGGCCTCACGACACGACGCGCCAATACGTTTGGCGCCCTGTGCGGCATCGCAGCCAGCATCGTCGTACAGATACTCGTATCCCGCAGCGGGTATGTCAATTTACTGCTCTATTCCACTACCGGATTCCTTTCGTGCTTCATTGTCGGTTATATCGCAAGTCTTTGCGTGCCCCGCAGCAACCGAGACACCGATTCACTGACCATCTACGGAAAACGAAAAACCCGTGCGTAACCCGATTTCAACAGCTTCTTCACGAACCTGTCATCGTGAGAAAATTTCTACCGGATATATTTGTCTTATAAAACAAATAAATAACAACCAACCCTATATCATGAAATCTAAAATTTCCGCCAAATGAAAAACTCTACAACAAAGAGGCGTTTCGACTCCGGATATGGAGGATGGAGCGTCGCATCGAGATGCCTTCTCTGTCTGGCGTTTCTGCTCGCCGGAACGAGCGTTTGGGCTCAGACTCACCGCCTGACAGGCCGGGTTACGGACGACAAGGATCAGGCCGTCGTCGGAGCCTCGGTCATCGTCAAAGGCACGACCCAGGGTATCACCACGGACTCGGACGGCAACTTCACGCTCGACCTGCCGAACGGCGATGCCACGTTGGTCGTATCGTTCATCGGCTACCGGACGCAGGAGGTTCCCGTCATCCGCTCGCAGAGTCGCGTCAACGTGGAGCTGGCTCCCGAATCAATCGCCGTAGATGAGGTCGTAGTGGTCGGCTACGGCGAGCAGTCTCGGCGGTCGGTAACCTCCTCGATCGCCAAACTCGACGGTGAGGCATTGCAAAACATTCCGATTTCGACCGTCGGCGAAGGCCTGAAAGGCAAGATCGCCGGTCTGAAAGTCACGCAGACCAATTTCTCGCCCGGCGGCGGATTCTCCTACCAGATCCGCGGCGGTTCGTCGATCAACGGCTCGAACTCCCCGCTGGTGCTCGTCGACGGTGTCGAACGCGACTTCTCGGCCATCAACCCCAACGACATCGCCTCGATCGACGTACTGAAAGACGCGGCCTCGTCGGCAATCTACGGCGCGAAGGCCTCGAACGGAATCATCCTCGTAACCACCAAGCGCGGCGGTTATAACAAGGCTCCCCGCATCACATTCGAAGCCAACTGGGCGTGGCAAGACACCGAGACCGAGATCGAATTCCTGAACGCCCGCGAATACATCGAAGTCGTCCGCACGGCGGTCGCCGAATACCTAAGCATCCCCTCGCGCGCATCCGATGCCCTGAGCTACCTGAACGGAGCGCACTCGGCAGGTGTCGGCAACAAACCCAACAGCATCTTTTCGACCCGCTATTACGATCCAGAAACCGATGTGCTGCCCGCCGGGTACAAAACCATGCCCGATCCGATCAACCCTTCGAAAACGATCATGTACCGGGATACCGACTGGCAAGACCTGCTCTATAACGGCGCATGGTGGCAGAACTATTACCTGGGAATCGACGGCGGCGGCGAACGGGTGCGCTACTCGGCCAGCCTGGGATATACCGACGACGAAGGCGTGGCCCTCTCGACGGGTTACGACCGTGTAAACTTCAAGAGCAACCTCGACGCCAAGATCACCAAGCGGCTGACGGCCAGCTTCGGCGTGGATTTCGCCCGCACCAACACCGAGGCCTATGCCAACCAGCGCAACACCATATCCCGCGCCCTGGCCAACCCGCCGACGATGAACGCCTACTACGAGGATGGATCGCCGGTCGAGGGTTACAACTCCTCGTCGCAAACCCCGCTCTTCTACAACAAGTATTACGACAGGAGCAACCAAAAAAACTACCTGTCGCTCATCGGAGGCCTGAAATGGGAAATCATCGACGGCCTGACGGCCAACGTGCAGGGGTCGTTCTTCCGCACCGACTCGAAAACCAAGCAGTTCATCAAAGCCAATGTCTTCGACGCCACGCGGAAATCGTCGTGGAGTCAGACCATGACCGAACGGCAGAAACTCGAGGCTTACGTCTCTTACAAAAAAACGTTCGCCGAGGATCACAATTTCTCGATCATGGGTGGTTATTCCTACCAGAAACGCGATTACGAAACGGTCAAGATGGCCGGTTCGGGCGGCACTTCGGACAAAGTCACCACCATCAACGGCTCCTCGGTCTTCGAACCCGACGATATCTCCTCGTCGGAGCAGGCCGAATGCCAGATCGGTTTCTTCGGACGCCTCAACTACGACTACAAAGGCAAATACCTCCTGACGGCCACCTTCCGTGAGGACGGCTCGTCGAAATTCGCCAAGGACGACCGCTGGGGCTTCTTCCCGGGCATTTCGGGCGGCTGGGTGCTGACCGAAGAGCCCTGGCTCAACGACATCCGCCATCTGAATTTCCTCAAGCTGCGCGCCAGCTACGGCTCCACCGGAAACAACGCCTCGGTGGGTATCTACGACGCCTACGGTTCCTATGGCGCCAGCTATATGTATAACGGGAACTCGGGCATCAAGCCCTCGGAGATGCCCAACGAGAAACTGCAGTGGGAAACATCGAACCAGCTCGACATAGGTATCGAAGCCGGCCTGTTCAAGAACCGCATCTACGTGAGCGCCGATTTCTTCGACAAACGCACGCGCAACCTGCTTTACGAACAGAATCTGCCCAACACGACAGGCTTCTCGAAGTTCTGGACCAACCTCGGGAAAGTCCGCTTCTGGGGCTACGAATTGGAACTGACCACCCGCAACATCGTGAAAAAGAATTTCAGCTGGGAGTCGAAGCTCGTACTGAGCTACCAGCAGAACAAAGTACTCAAACTGCCCGACAACGGGATCGCCAAAAACCGCACGGGCGGCATCGCCCTGGGCGACGGCACTTTCTTCGGCGGCATCGCCGAAGGCGAGCCCCTCAACCGTTTCTACGGCTATGTAGCCACGGGTATCATCGAGACCGAAGAGCAGGCTGCCAATGCCAACTACGATGCCCTGTCGCGTCTGCCCCAGAAAGGCGCCAAACGCGTCGGAGACTATGAATGGGCAGACCGGAACGGCGACGGACAGATCACTACGGCCGACCAGTTCTGCCTGGGCGTCACCGTCCCGCCTTTCACCGGAGGCTTGCAGAACTCATTCCGGCTCAAAAACTGGACCCTGTCGCTCTATCTGGACTGGGCCACGGGACACTCGATCTTCGACGAATCCTATTCGCGCTATTTCTACGGCACCTTCACCAACAACTACGCGTTGGCCAAGGATGTGCTGAAAGCGTGGAAAAAGCCCGGCGACAAAACCAAATACGCCAAGTTCTACGCCAACGACTCGAACTGGGGCAACGACAACTACAATCGCCGCGCCACCAATACGTTCACGTACAAGGGCGACTACCTCTGCCTGCGCGAGATTACGCTTCAATACTCGCTGCCGTCGAAGCTCTTCACGAAGGTAGGCCTGAAAGGGGTGACGCTGACCGTATCGGGCAACAACCTCTATTATTTCACCGAAGTCAAGGGTATTTCGCCCGAGGCGGGATCGTCGACCACCTATGACGGCGACGTATTCTACAACTATCCCCCGATCCGGCGCTTCTCGTTCGGCGTACGTCTGATCTTTTAATTAACTTATTGTAAGAACCGTCATGAAAAACAGACTCATAAAACTCGTGCTGCTCGTAGCGGCCTCAGCGGGTTCCGCTTCGTGCCTGGGCGACATGGACATCATCCAGAAAAGCAAAATCACGACTTCTAACATGTGGATCGACGAAGGCGATGCCAAGGGCGCCCTCTACGGCATGTACCATCAGTTCCGCGCAACGTTCCAGACAGCCATGATTTACTGGGGCGATTACCGTGCCGGAACCTTCACCAACGGAGCCGGCGGCTCGGGGTCGGCGGACAAGATGTTCAACAACGCACTCGACAGCAGCGAAACCAAAGGCACCAACTGGGGTTCGAGCTACACGACCATCAACAATGCCAACCTCATCCTGCGCCATGTGCCGGAAATCCCGTTCTCGGACGAAAACCTGAAGAACCTCATTCTGGCCAATGCCCATTTCGTGCGCGCCTACACCTATTACAACATCGCCCGCGTATGGGGCGACGCACCGCTGCTCCTGGAGGGTTTCGAGTCGAGCGACAGCGATCTGCAGCCTGCGCGCAGCAACGCGGCACTGATCTACGGGCAGGTAGCCCGCGACATCGAGGATGCGCTCCGCCTGATGCCGGCATCGGCTGCCGACTGTACCATCGCCACGCGCAGTGCCGTCCAAATGCTCAAAGCCGACTACAACCTCTGGCTCTATCAGACCCGCGAAGGCGGCGACGAGGCCCTCACGGCCGCCGACGAAGCCCTCACCGAGGTGTTCAAGGATTCGCGGCTCGATTTGGTCGGCTCCTATGCCGACATCTTCGACATCACGAAAAAGAACAATGCAGAAATTATCCTCACGCTCCACTTCGGACAGGGAGAGTACGAAGGCGGCTACGCCAGCACCTACCTCATTCCGCAAACCCGTTTCCATTCGGCCAGCGAACATATCGAAACGCATGTCAAGCTGATGACCTCCGACGACCAGCGCTTCATTTTCTCGCCGAGCCTCGTTGAACTTCTCTACAAGGACGAACGCGACACCCGCACTCCGGTCAGTTACGGAGACTGGACCGACGAAGAGGAAGGTTACCGCTATACATGGGTCAACAAGTTCGCCGGCAAATGGGCCGACAACAAGCGCTACTTCATCTCCGACTTGCCGCTCTACCGCTACGCCGAAGCATTGCTCTTCAAGGCGGAGATAGAGAACGAACGGGGCAACACCCCGGCGGCGCTCACGTACCTCAACCGTGTCGCCAAGAGGGCTTATGGGATCGACAATTATTACGCCTCCTCGGATTACCACAGTTTCAAGGAGTCGCTGATGACCGAATACCTGAAGGAATTTGCCGGCGAAGGCAAGAGCTGGTGGAACTACATCCGCCTGGGCTATGCCTTTACGAAGATCGAATCGCTCCGCGGCCGCCAGAACGAGACCAACATCCTGCTGTGGCCCATCACTACTGCCTGCATGAACGAAAACCCGAATATCCGTCAAACGGTAGGTTACAACTAAAAAACACGCTACGATGAAAACCAAAATACTGAAACTTCTGCTTCCCGTGCTGGCGATGGCGGCCGCCGCATGCGGCGACTCCTTCGAATTCGGCTCGCCGACCCACGATCTCGATGAAGGGATCGACCTTACAGCCGGGACGACACAGGTACTGTGGAAAAACAAGGGGGCCGTCTATCCCACCAAACGCATACACAACTTCCGCATCCCGGGACTGGTGCGTACCCCGCACAAACTGATCGCCTTCTGCGAGGCGCGCGAAGAGACCGGCTCCACAAACAAAGACGGAGGCGACATCGACCTGGTCTACCGGGTTTCGACCGACGACGGACAGACTTGGGGCCCCTCGCAGGTTCTGTTCGACGACGAGGACAACACCTGCGGAAATGCCTGTGCGGTCTATACCGAAAGCGGGCGTCTGGTGATACTCTGCTGCTGGCAGCGCACCGGAACTACCGAAGCTAAATTCAAAAGCAACTATTTCTCATTCGAAGAGTCACAAAGATACGCTTGTCATGTGGTCTGCTTTTATTCCGACGACGAAGGCGAAACCTGGGCGGGCCCGTTCAAGTGGTTCACCGAAAACCGCAATTCGGATCCCGGCCGCTACCTGTGGACAAGTTTCTTTAAAACAGGCCCCGGACACGCCATTCAGCTGAAGACCGGCCAGCACAAAGGACGCATTCTCGTCGGCTGCGACCATAAGTACCAGATTTTCGACGGAGTGGCCGTGAATGCCAATTCGGAGGATGAAAATTATTATGGTTCGCACGTCGCCTACTCCGACGACAACGGCGAGACCTGGCACATGCTCGAACTCGACGAAGAACTGCATTACGGCAACGAATGCGTGCCGGTCGAGTTGTCCGACGGCCGTATCTATCTCGACATGCGCGGCACGGGAGCTTATAAGAACCAGCGGGGCTGGAGCGTCAGCGGGGACGGCGGCATCACCTGGAGCAGATACGCCTCCAATCCGCTGCGTACGGATCCGGGCTGCCAGGGCTCGATCGTAAACTACAATACCAGCGGAGTACCCTCGTCCGTCATCTTGGCCAGCAGCAACAACAGCACGGCTCGTGAGCATCTCTCGATCCGCGCCAGCCTGGACGACTGCGCCACATGGAAAACGGATGTTTACCAGATCACCGACGGCAAATCCGGTTATTCGGATATGGTCGTATTCGACGACGGCAGCGTCGGCGTACTCTATGAAAACGGGACATCGGTCTACCGCGAACAGATCTCGTTCCGCAAGATCCCTGCCGCTACGATTGCAAAATATATCAACGAATAAACCCTCCGAGTCATGAAAAAACGAACCATAAGCTTCCTTTGCGGGCTCCTCGTCGCAGCATGCTCACCCGAACTGTACGACGAGAACAGCGTGTTGGAAAACAACCGGCAACAGGCCGAAATGAGCGTCGAGGTGCAGGTCAGCGGTACGATGGTCTCAACCCGCACGGTCGCCTCGGACGACGAAAGGGCCGTCACGAGCTACGACATCTATATTTTCGACGTTACGGCCAATGCCCTGCAATACTACAAGCAGGGAATCGTCCCCATGGAACCCGAAAAAATCGCCGGGACGCGCAACTACCGCATCGGCAACGAGCAGATCGTACTTCCGACCTCCGGACAGAAGCATGTCTTCGTGCTGGGCAATGCCGGCAGCAGCGTCACGCTTCCGCCACTCGTCACGCTCGACGAAGCGACCGAAAGTACTCCGGCCACGGCGCTCGACGACTTCCGCAACGGTGTCGTCGTGACCCCCCAGGGTGCCAAGACCCCGGCAGCCCCCTTCGTCATGGCCGGCACGACCTTCATCGCCAGCGCCGGCAATGCCCATGTGCCGGTATGCCTGGCCCGTACCGTCACCAAGATATCGCTTCGCAACATGTACCCCGGGCAGATCGTCCTCTCGGATGTCTCCGTCTCGGGAGCCTCGGCGAGCGTCTATCCTTTTGTCAAGACCATTTCGGTCGACCTGCCGACCGTCGACTATCCCGCAGCAGCCGACCTCACCCCCGGCGAGGAGGCCGGAGCTTTCTACCTGCTGCCGGCAACAGCCAACCAAACGGCCGTCACGGTGAAAGGCACCCTCTCGGGAACCGATTTTACATGCAAAACCACGCTTGCCAGCACCCTTTACGCCGACTACGACTACAAACTGACGCTCCGTAACCGGGACGGGGAGGTGACGGCCGTGCTGTCGCCCGATTTCAGCGGTGCGGCCGAAGTGGATGCCATCCAGATCACGGGCGAATGGCTTTCGGACAAGAATACTGTGACGCTGCCCTTTACGCCCGAGCCGAACTACGGGTTCACGATAGGCTACATTCTCAACGTCGACGGCTCGGCCGAGGTCGAAAAAGGATCGGAGGATTGGTACGACGCCGTCATCGTCAAGGAGGGGACAATCCGTATCCGCACGCTCAAAGAGAATCTCGGAGAAGACCGGACAGCCTCTTTCGCCGTCAATGCCGGGGGTGCTACCTGCAACGTCAAGGTCATCCAGCAGGGTCTCGCAGGCGTCAAGACGATCAAATTCGGCAACCTGGAGTGGATGGATCGTTCGATCGGCGCCACGCTCAGGGCCTCGCAGGCCTTTGCCAACGACGTACGCAGCTTCGGGTACCTCTACCAGTGGGGCCGCACGGTACCGTTCCCCGCAACAGGCGACGTAGAGACCGTATCGGAGCAGATGACCCCCTCGGAGGCTCTTGCCAGCCCGGCATTCATCGCCTATACGGGCGAAACGCAGGATTGGAACTCGCAGGGCGTCGAAGGCTCCTTCGACCAATATTGGGAATCCGTCACGAAGAATCCCTGCCCTGAGGGCTGGCGACTGCCGACCTATGAAGAGATGGCCGACGTCATGCTCTATCGCAACAACGCCCTGGTTTTCGCAAACGGCCAGCAAAAAGCAGCCGAAGTGCTTCCGAACGGAGTGACGCATTCCTATGTAGGTTTCGGATCGGGAGCCATCGCCACAGATACGGAAACCATGTTCCACTCCGGCATCAAACACAAGGGTACGGCCGACGCCTGGTATGTCCGCTACCTGTGGATCAACAAAGGCGGTACGCAAACCACAACGCCGCCCTCCTACTCCAAGACCCATGAGAAGGACACGCAGAACCACATGACCGGCGGCGAGAACATCCTGCGCATCGACCGGCTCAAAGCCGACGCTTCGGCCGACTTCCCCAAAGCAGCAGATGCCCGGAATTTCTGGCCGGAGCATGAAACCGACCCGGCAGTAGAGACGCTGGTCTTCCCCTGCGGCGGACGCCGCGACGCTACCGGCACCGTCGTAGAGTCGAACAACGCCGCGTTCTACTGGTCGCGCTCGATGTTCACGGGCGGGGACAACCAATATTCGAAGACGGCCACGACCTATGCTTCGGGACTGCTCTATTTCCGTCCGGCAGGTCGTTACATGTTCCTGTATGCCCCGGCTATCGGTACGGCCCAAGTCCATGCCGACACCGAAGATCTCGGCTATCGTAACCAGGCTATGCAGATCCGTTGCGTGAAAGACAAATAAAACGACCCGGATCAGTCGGGGGAAGGTGCCCCAGGTGCCTTTCCCCGGCTCTTTCCGTTCACAGAAAATAAAAATGAAAAAACTGCTCTTATTCACCGCACTCTGCGCCGCTTGGTGTGCGCAGGCGCAGAAGCCCAACATCGTGGGCCGGGTTACCTGTAAAGGGAAACCCGTCGCCGGGGTCGTTGTTTCAGACGGCGAACAGGTCGTACGGACAAACTCCGACGGACATTACGAAATGCACTCCTCGAAACCCTGCGGATATGTATTCATGTCCATTCCCGGGGGTTACGAAACAGCCACCGACGGTCTGATTCCGCGTTTTTTCGGTTACACGACCCACTGCGACCTCGATGTGGTCGATTTCCAACTCGAAAAACGCCCTAACGACAACTTCACGCTCTTCATTTCGACGGACACACATCTCCGGGGCGACCCCGAGGAGCTCGACCTGCCGCAGTTCCGCAAATGGTACCTGCCCGACATCTCACGAGAGATCAAGCATACCAAAGGCCCGGTCTACTCGCTCCACCTGGGTGACATGACCACCGACATCATGTGGCACAAAAACGACTTCGCGCTGCGTAAATACCTCGATGTGATGAAAACCTACCCCTCGCCGATCTTCCACATCCCGGGCAACCATGACAACGAGCGGTTCGTCGACCCGGCAGTCCCCGATGCGCAATGGGACAGCATCGCACAGCGCCCTTACCGGCAGATCATCGGCCCGAACTACTACTCGTTCAACCTCGGGAAGGTGCATTTCGTCATGCTCGACAATATCATCGTGCGCAAAGGGGCGCTCAAAAACGGCAGGCGCCCGTCCCGCAACGACTACCAACTCGACGAGCGCCAGCTCCGCTGGCTGGGCCGCGACCTGGAAACCGTCGACAGCAGCACTCCGCTCGTCGTCTGCATGCACGTACCTGTCGCCGACTGGACAGGCATGGGTAGTGACGGCACCCCTGAATTCGCGGCCAAAGAGGGCCAACGGGTCATGTACGACCAGATCATGCCGCTACTGGCACGGTTCGACGACGTGCGCTTCCTGACAGGCCACAACCACCGGTTCATCAACATCCCGCTGACCGACCGCATTTTCCAGCACACGCTCGTTTCGGCATCGGCCGTGTCGTGGAAGATCAACGGCCCCGAAAGCCGGCTGGTGAGCGAAGACGGTTCCCCCGGCGGTTATCTGATCCTGCGTTACCGCGGCAACAGGGCCAGCTGGCAATTCAAGCCCAACGGCTACCGGGCCGACTGCAACCAGTTCCGCGTCTACGACCTGAACCGGGTACCCGAGGAGTTCGGAGGACAGCCGGACAGCAACCGTTGTCTGATCAACGTCTACAACTGGGACAGCCAATGGACGGTGCAGGTGCGCGAAAAAGGCCGCGACCTGAAAGTCGAGCAGGTTTGGACAAAAGACCCGCTTTACATCCTGATCCGCCGGGATGCGCTGCCCACACGTCCCACGGCTTTCCGCGCCGTCGCCAATCCGCACATGTTCTCGGTCGAAGCCTCAGCCCCGGACACGCCGCTCGAAGTGGTCGTCACGGATCGTTTCGGCCGCAAATACCATCAAACGGTCGAACGCCCAAAAAAATTCGATTGGCAGACGGAATGACGCACCTGATTTGTCCGAATAATTTGACATAACAAAAAAAATAATTCGTATCTTTACAAAAAATTACCACAGATGGAGGTTCTGAAACTGGACAACCGCAATACCACGCTCGTCGACAGTGTCGAAGAGAGTCTGATCCGCTTCTTCAAGGAGAAGGGCCTGCGCCCCGGCAGCAGCATTCCCAACGAGATAGAACTGGCCGCATCGCTGGGTGTCGGGCGTCCGGTTCTGCGCGAAGCGCTGAGCCGTTTCAAGATGACCGGCATGATCGTCTCCCGCACCAAGAAAGGCATGATCCTGGGAGAACCTTCGCTGCTCGGCGGCATGAAGCGCTGCATAAATCCGCTGTTGATGAACGAGGCGACGCTACGCGACATACTCGAATTCCGCATAGCGCTCGAAATCGGTATCAGCAACAACATTTTCAGCAACCTCACCCCGCAGGACATCGAAGAGCTGGAACAGATCGTCGAGATGAGCCAGGTGATCGGCAACAACAAATACGCCCCCATCAGCGAGCACCGCTTCCATACGAAACTCTATGAAATCACGGGCAACCGCATCATCTCGGAATTTCAGGATATCATCTACCCGGTACTGGATTTCGTAAAGGAGAAATACCGCGACTTCTTCGAACCCATCGAGCAGGAACTTATCCAGAACTGCGAGCTGGTCACCCACCGCCATCTGCTGGAATACATCAAACGCGGCGATCTCGAAGGTTACAAACATGCCATCGTCGAGCATTTCAAACTCTACACGATCTACCTCGAACGCCACAAGCAGTAACCCGCCACACATACCAATTACCATGAAACAGACTTTGCGAAGCCTTGCCGGGGGAATTATGCTCCTCGGCATAATGCTGACCGCAGAAGCGGCAGCGGCATCTATCGCCGCAGGCAAGCCCGTCCGTGACTCCACCGCCCCCGCCGTCGGCGAAGCGGTCACGGTCTATACCGAGGGGGAGGCCGGCTATGCAGGATTCCGCATCCCGGTTATCATCCGCACGGGCGACGGTACATTGATAGCCTTCGCTGAGGCGCGTCGGCACGACAAACGCGACAGCGGCGACATCGACCTGGTGATGCGCCGATCAGAAGATGACGGACACACATGGGGCCCGATCACGACGGTCTGGGATGACGGCAGCAACACCTGCGGCAACCCGGCACCC
>OMEB01000529.1_pt1 | contig 18538 bp, 12 predicted proteins | sample 1645311 | NCBI WGS metagenome assembly OMEB01 (sample SAMEA103958119, study PRJEB25191) | human gut metagenome | biome: human-associated habitat [ENVO:00009003]; feature: intestine environment [ENVO:2100002]; material: feces | place: Germany | collected 2013/2015 | reverse complement strand
GGCGCGGCCACATCCAGTTGTCGGTTTCACCGCCGAACTTACCTACCGAGGAAGGGGGAGCGGCTACCATGCGTACGTCACTGTACACTTTGTAATAGAACAGGTAGAATTTATTTCCCGCATAGAAAGGAAGTGCTCTTACCTCGATGCCCGGTTTGCCTTTCAAATCACTCTTTTCCAGTTCTTCTTTGGCAAGTTTGCCGAGGAACGGGGCGGTCAATGCATCGACTTCCGTCACTTCTCCGGCTTTGACTTTCGCGTTTACGAGGTCGGTGATGTCTACAATGCGGTGTACGAAACGGAATTTCAATCCCGGAGTAGGCAACTCTTCATTGCGGCTTTTTGCCCAGAAACCGTCTGTCAGGTAATCGTGTTCCACTGAGCTGTGCTGTTGGATAGCACCGTAGCCGCAGTGGTGATTGGTGAGAATCAGTCCTTCGGGTGAGATGATTTCGCCCGTACAACCACCGCCAAAGATGCCGACGGCATCCTTCAGCGATACTCCGTTCGGGTTGTATAAATCATCGGCTGCAAGTTTCAGTCCTTGTTTCTTCATCATGTCGATAGAGTTCTGCTGCTTCATCAGTTGCAGTAACCACATTCCTTCGTCTGCACGTGCCGAGCAGACTGTCAGTACGGCGACCGCCGCAATCAAATACTTCGTTACTTTCATCTTTTTTGTTGTTAATTTACTATATGATTTTTAATTGAATCTTCCTTCCCGGATAGCATCCATGATGTTGGCAGGCGGACGCTGGTTCATCAGCTCTTGCTTCATGAAATCCATGTAAGGAGCCACATGCTTGAAGAATTTCCGGTAGCCGGCGCACAGGTAGTTCAGTCCGGGTTCGCCGTCGGCAGTATGTGCAAAGCGGTTTTTAGGACATTCGCCGTTGCAGGCAAACAGCCATTCGCACTCCCTGCACTGGGTGGGGAGAGACTTTTGCTTCATCTGTCCGAAGGCTTGCTGACGTTCGCTGTACATCATTTCCACTAGTGTTTTCTGATAGATGTTTCCTAGCTTGTATTCCGGAAATACAAAGTGGTCGCAGGCATATACATCACCGTTGAACTCCATTACGCCGGCATGCCCGCAGGTCTTTGCCATAGAGCATACGCCCGGTTGCTCACCCACCCAGTTGGCAAGGGTGGAGTCGAAGAGCTGGATATAATAAGTCCCCACATCTTGTTTCACCCATTCATCGAACAGGGCGCAGAGGAAGTTTCCCCATTGTTCCGGACTGACGGAGAAATCAGCCAGTTCGGCAGCCTTCTCCTCGGCCATTTCGGCGCGCAGCTTCGCCGACGAGATCTCCTTGCGGTAGGTTACGTTCTCGTTGATGAGTTTTTTGTTGAGCGTATTGAGCGAGTCGATCTGGCGGATGTAGCTCTTCATGACCGTGCGCAGCGTACCCACCTCCTTTTCGTACTGTTTGATCTTGGCCAGGTTCCATGAACGCTCCTTTTTCAGGCGCGTCATCAGCGAGTCTGCGCGGTCGCGTTCCACGTTGAGGTTGGCAGAGATGCTGTCGTTGGTCACCTGCAGGTTGTCGTAGTCGGTCATCAGGCGTCCCAGGTCGTTCTGGATCGAGTCGCGGTCGGCCTGCAGCAGCTGGTTGTCGACCATCTGCTGGCGGTGTATGCTGAAATAAAGTACCGAAAGCGCCACCAGGATCACCGAGAGGATGATGATGACGATGCGGTAGCCGCGGATGGATTTTTCCGGGACGGGCTGCGACGCCATGTAATCGTCGTCCTCGAATTCCGAGGGGTCGTACCCTTGCTTATTTTCTTCCATAAAAACAGTTTTTCAGTGTCGAATTTACCTGATTGTTCGCCGGGTCAGGGTTATCCTGAGGCAAAGATAACAAAATTTTTATTTTATGAGGCTCGTCATCGGGTATTTAAGCCCCTTGTAGCCCGAAATATAGGCATTGATGCTGCCTACGCGGACGGGCGACTCGATGTAAAGCGGGATTTTGTTCTCGTCGTCCGAGATCCATAGCGTGAAGACCGTGCCGTCGGTGAAGGAGAACCCTTCGGAGGTGCCCAGCTGGCATTCGAACTTCAGGGTCTTGAAGCGTCCCATGTTGCGAATCTTCTTCGTTTCGCGGCTTATGTACCTGTAATTCAGGTGCCGGATCGTGTCCTGCAATACCATCTGGAGGGTTGCGGGCTCACCGGGTTTGAAATCCTCGGCATTGGCCGAGCGCATGGTGAAGAAAAGCGCGATGGCATCCATGCTCCCCGGGGTCAGGGGCATGGTTTTCTCCTCGAAAGGCCGTTGGCGCCGCCGCCACCGGGTATGCACCTGGCTGTTGTCCCAGTCGTAGGTGTAATAGCTCTGGAACGTGTAGTCGCCCTCCTTGATGTCACTTTCGAAACGTACCGGGCGCAGCGTCTCGGGGCTGATCCATACCGTGTAGATGTCTTCGAGGTTGAAGAACCAGCGGTAGGTGGGCAGCGTGCGGCCGATGCCCTCGACCTTGTAGAACTTCCGGTCGTCGAGCTGCACCTCGGAGGTCTTGACCTCCACGGCGCCGACTTCGGTATTGGGGAACATCTTGGCCTTGTAGCTGACGCGGTAGAAAAGCTGCTCGCCCGGGTGGTAGAGCTGGGCTGCGGCAGGCAGCGCGGCGGTGAATAACAATATCGTGAATAACAATCGTTTCATGGGAAAAGGGTTTTTAATGGGTAAACGGTCTGCGGGTATGAAATATTACGAAATCATGGAAAAATCAATCTCTTCGCGCCCCGAATAGCGCCGTCTTAACTCCCTGAGGCCGCGGTGCTCAGGCAGGGAGAGGCCGCGGTCGCCGGAGAGGATGCCGGCCGCTGCCTCGCGCGAGACGGTGAGTATCTGGACATCGAGCGTGGGGTTGGCGATCTTCAGATCAAACGCCATGCCGCTCTGGAGCGTGCCGTTGATGTCGCCCGCACCCCGCAGTTTGAGGTCGAGCTCCGCCAGGCGGAATCCGTCGTTGGTTTCGCACATGGCGTCGAGGCGTGCCCGGGACTCCTTCGAGAGCTTTTCGCCCGACATCAGGATGCAGTAGGATTGTTCGCCGCCCCGTCCTACGCGCCCGCGCAACTGGTGCAGCTGCGAGAGCCCGAACCGCTCGGCCGATTCGATGACCATGACCGTGGCGTTCGGCACGTCGACGCCCACTTCGATGACCGACGTGGCGACCATGATATCGGCCTCGCCCGACTTGAACTGGCGCATCGACTCCTCCTTGTCGGCGGGTTTCATCTTGCCGTGGCAGATCGTGGTGACATACTCCGGCAGCGGGAAATCGCGCGATATGGCTTCGTAGCCGTCGGTGAGGTCTTTGTAATCCATGGCCTCGGACTCCTTGATGAGCGGATATACGACATAGACCTGCCGTCCCTTGGCGATCTCCTGCTTCATGAAGCCGAACAGGCGCAGCCGCGCCGCATCGGTGTAATGTACGGTCTTGATCGGCCGTCGTCCCGGCGGGAGCTCGTCGATCACCGAGACGTCGAGGTCGCCGTAGAGGGTCATGGCCAGCGTGCGGGGAATCGGCGTGGCGGTCATCACGAGGATGTGCGGCGGCTGCTCGTTCTTCGTCCAGAGCCGGGCGCGCTGCTCCACGCCGAAGCGGTGCTGCTCGTCGATCACCACGAACCCCAGGTTGGCGAACTGCACGCGGTCTTCGATCAGGGCGTGCGTGCCGATCAGCAGGTCGATCGAGCCGTCGGCAATTCCGGCGAGGGCTTCCCGCCGTTCGCGTGCTTTGGATGCTCCGGTAAGGATCGCCACCCGCACGTCCATTCCTTCGAGCATCCTCTGGAAGGTGGCGTAGTGCTGGCGCGCGAGGATTTCGGTCGGAGCCATCATGCAGGCCTGGAAGCCGTTATCGACGGCCAGCAGCATGGACATCAGCGCTACGAGGGTCTTGCCGCTGCCCACGTCGCCTTGCAGCAGGCGGTTCATCTGGTAGCCGGAGATCGTGTCCTGCCGGATCTCCTTGACCACGCGCTTCTGTGCCCCGGTCAGCGGGAACGGCAGCCTGGTGTTGAAGAAGGTATTGAATACGCCTCCCACTTTGGGGAAGAGGAATCCGTTGTTTTTCGACAGGCGGGCCGTGCGGCGTGACTGGATACCCAGTTGAATGCCGAGTAGCTCTTCGAACTTCAGCCGGTATTGCGCCTGCCGCAGCAGTTCGGGCGATTGCGGGAAATGGATGTTGTAGAGCGCATCGCGCAGCGACAGCAGGCCGTACCGGGTCCGCATTCGGTCGGGCAGCGTTTCGCGGATATGATCCCGCACCATCGGCCAGAGGTTGCAGACGATCGTGTAGATGCCTTTGGTGCCGAGGACGCTCGAAAGCCGCTCGGTCGAGGAGTAAATGCCTTGCAGACCGCTTTCGGCCTTGCGGGAAAAGGCTTTCTCGATGGTTTCGATTTCGGGATGTACCACCGACAGTTCGCCCTTGAAGAAGGATGGGCGGCCGAAAATCAGGTATTCGCGCCCCACTTCGATCCGTTTTTCGATCCATTTGATTCCCTGGAACCAGACCAGTTCGGCCACGCCGCTGCCGTCGTTCACGACGGCCGTGAAACGTCGTTTGCGCCCTGCTCCGGCATAGCTGACGCCTGTGATGCGCCCCCGGAACTGGATGAGTGCGGAATCCCCTTCCGCGATCTGGTCGATGCGGTAGATCCTCGTACGGTCGATGTAGCGGAACGGATAGTGGCAGAGCATATCGCCCAGCGTGCGGATGCCCAGCTCCTTTTCCAGCAGCCGGGCCCGCGCCTCGCCTACGCCCGCGACGAATTTGATGTCGTTGTCGAGATAGTTCGCCATACGTTGTTTGCCTGACAAAGATAGTGCAAGCCGAGAGCAGCGCCAAATTTAATCGAACGTCGCCGAAGCGTCGTCTTCAGCAGGGACGGTAAACCCGAGGCCGTATCGGATTTATTCGAGAACCGCCTGTCTTTGCCGGTGCTGCTTTTTGCAAAGATAGCGAAAGCTGAGAGAAAACGGGAACTTGTTCCCGTTTTTCCGAGGTGCATCCTATCTTCTACAAAGATAATGAAAAGTAAGTGTTCGGCGACCCGAACAGGGCGGAAAAGGATTCGTAGCAGAGTATCGAACTTTTGTCGATCGGATATTTTGCCCGATTTTGTCCGCAGGGACGGATATTTCCGAAGATTTTTCAGTACCTTTCGGCAAATAAGGAGGAGTTATGGAAGATTACATCCTGCGGGAGATCGACAAGATCGGCAAACTCATCGAAGCCCTTTTGCAGAAGGCGGGCATCCTGCGGAGAAGCGGGGCGGGAGAGGCCGTTTGCGAAACCGCCCGGACGGAGTTGGCGGAGGCGCTCGATCTGGATATCGACACTCTGCTGGCCCGGGAGGACTTTATCGGCGTGCTGACCCGTGAGTATGGCTTCAGCGACGAGAACCTGGAAAAATTCGCCGAGCTGCTGTTCGATTTCGCGGCCGCTTCGCCCGATCGGGACGCGACGGTCCGGCTCGCCTGCGGCATTACGGCCATTTACCGTTATCTGGACGAAAAGAAGGCTCCCGTATCCCTGAACCGCTACTACATCCTCAAGGAGTTGGAGAATATGACTGCCCGATAGCGCGGCGCCGCCGAACGGTCGCCATTCCGGTTTGTGCAGGATAAAACGCGAATGTCTGTTTTATCCTGCCTTCATTTTCACTACCTTTGTGGTAATAAATTCTGGCAGGACATGAATTTGACCAAGTATGAGCGCCGCCCGAGCCGTGAAGTTCGCATCGGACGGGTTGTGATCGGAGGTGACCGCCCGATCGCCGTGCAGTCGATGACCAATACCGACACCAAGGATACCGAAGCCTGTATTCGGCAGATCGAACGCATCTTCCGGGCCGGAGGTCCTATCGTCCGGCTGACGGCCCAGGGGCGTCGGGAGGGAGAGAATTTGGAGCGGATCGTCCGCCGTTTGCGGGAGGAGGGATGCGATGCCGCCGTCGTGGCGGACATCCATTTCGTGCCCGAAGTGGCTGCGATCGCTGCGAAATACGTGGACAAGGTGCGCATCAACCCCGGAAATTATAACTCATCGCACGGGGAGTTCGAAGCCCTCATCGACCGATGCCGGGAGCGCGGCGTGGCGATCCGCATCGGCGTGAATCACGGTTCGCTCTCGAAGCGCGTTTTCGACGAGTGGGGCGATACCCCCGAAGGGATGGTGGCCTCGGCGATGGAGTTCCTGCGCGTCTGCCGCGAAAAGGCGTTCGATCAGGTCGTGGTGTCGATGAAGTCGAGCAATACGCGGGTCATGGTGGCCGCCTACCGGCTTCTGGCGGAAGCGATGGAGCGGGAGGGGATGGATTATCCGCTCCACCTGGGCGTCACCGAAGCGGGAAACGGGATCGAAGGACGCATCAAGAGCGCTGTCGGTATCGGAGCGCTTTTGGCGGACGGTATCGGCGACACGATCCGCGTTTCGCTGACCGAAGCGCCCGAGAACGAGATCCCCGTGGCGCAGCTTTTGGTCGATCATTTTGCCCGCCGCAGCGGGGTGTTCTCCGTCAAATACCCGGAGCGCTATACGCCGACGCGATACAGCCGCCGCACTCGGGTGCAAACTCCCTTGATTCACTCCGAGTTGCCTGCCGACTGGCGGGTGATCGAAGCCCTGACCGAGAATCCTACGGCCGAACTGCGGGCTGCGATCCTGAGCCTCGACCGGGCGGACGAACCCGTCGCGGTGTGCCGCCGTTACGAGGATACGACGGTCGAAGCCGTCGCCGTCAAAGCCGCCGCCGATCTGGGGTCGCTCTTTCTGGACGGGCTGGCGGACGGCATTCGGATCGACGCGCCGCACCTTTCGGAAAAGGAGATCGCGGAGATCGAGCTGATGATCCTGCAGGCAGCCCGCGTGCGGATGTCCCGCACCGAATACATCGCCTGCCCGAGCTGCGGTCGTACGCTTTACGATATAGAGGGTACGCTCGCCGCGATCCGTGCCCGAACCTCGCACCTTAAAAATTTGAAAATCGGCGTGATGGGTTGTATCGTAAACGGACCCGGCGAGATGGCCGACGCCGATTACGGCTACGTGGGCGCCGCTCCGGGGCGTATCACCCTTTACAAGGGGCGCACGGTGGTGGAGAAGAATATCCCTCAGGAGGAGGCGCTCGATCGGCTCGTGGCGCTCATCAAGGCCAACGGCGATTGGGCCGATCCTGAAAATCAACCGGAACGACCATGACGATTCTGCCTGCAGCCTATTTGGGGTCGGTCGAATATTTCGCACACCTGCTGTGCGACGATTGCGTCATCGACCTCGGGGAACATTTTGTCAAGCGTTCGGAGCGCAATCGGGCGCAAATTCTCGCTTCGGGCGGCGTGATGGACCTCACGGTGCACGTGCGGCATGCCAACCGTCCCCGTACGCCGATGCGGGATGTGCGGCTCGACTATTCGAAGCGGTGGCAGCACCAGCATTGGATTTCGTTGGTGTCGGCTTACCGGGGATCGCCCTATTTCGATCACTACCGCTCCTCGTTCGAGCCTTTCTATCGGCGGGAATACGATTTTCTGGTCGATTACGACCTCGAACTGACGGAGGTGCTGCTTCAAAAACTGAATGTGCAGAACCGCCCCCGTATTTCGGAGCAATACGTCGAAGCCGCTCCCGGCGACCTCGATCTGAGGCCCAAACAAAAAGAGGACCCGGCGTTTCATGCCGAGTCCTATTTCCAGGTCTTTTCCGACCGGCTGCCTTTCGCGCCTAATTTGTCAGTCGCAGACCTGCTGTTTGCTGAGGGTCCCGACGCGGCGGAGCTACTAAGGCGCAGTTTCCGGTAAGGAACGCTTCGTCGTATAAATCCCCGGCTTTCGCTTCTATCTTCATCCGGCCGTTGAGCCGTACCGAGTCGCAGCGGTAGATGCACGGTGCGTATTGCTCGACCGCGAGCGTGTCGCCCGAGAGGGTTACGACCGGCTCTCCGGCCGAAGAATAGACGGTTACGGTCTGCAAGTCGCCGTTACGCTCATCCTCCCGGCGTCCGGCGATGTGGAGCGTAGGTTCGGTGTTGTTCCACAAAGCCTTGTAAAGATGGAAAGCGTCCTTGCGGCGTCGTCGGTCCAGCGTGACGAGCCCCGTAGCCTCCACGCCCTGCGGACGGCGGGCCGAGCCGTAGTCGAACAGGGTGTTGATCCAGGTTCCCCACAGCAGCGTGTCTTGTGCCAGGTATTTCGTGTAATCTTCATGAAAACGGGTCTGCCGTCCTTCCGGCTGCCAGAGCAGGCTGTTCGAGCGGCGTCGGCGAGCCGGATCGCCTTGTTGTTCGATCTGCCCCGCTTCACCGTAGCAGATGCCCGAACGGAGCTGGTTCCACCCCGACCGAAGCTGGCCGAGCCAGATTTCGAGGTCTTCCGTGCGGCCTTTGTCCCAGCCGATGTTCTGCGCCCATACGATCAGGTCGGTGATCTGGTTCAGTTCTCCGTCCTGGTTGCTGGTGGCCGCCGTCGGGCGGCTGCGGTCCATTTTTTTTGCCAGTTCGTTCAGTGTCCGCACATAGGGCACGGGGTTTTCGCCCCGTTGCCAGAGGCAGTCGAAGAGTCCCCAGATGACCACTGACGGCCGGTTGATATGCTGGGCGATGATTTCGCGCAGTTGCTGGCGACCGTTCGCCTCGAGTTGCGGGTTCGGATAATAGGAAACGTCGCTGAGGAAAGGTGCCCGGATCAGCGGCAAGTCGATCCAGACCAGTACGCCTGTGCGGTCGCAGAGGTCGTACAGACAGGGGGCGTGCGGTCCTGCGGGCGAGCGCAGGGCATTGGCTCCCAACTCGCGTATGAAAGCGAAATCTTCGGCATAGTCCTCCGCCTCCATAGCGCTACCCGTGCCCGGACGGTCGTAGTAGAGCGTTACGCCGTGAACCCGAACGAGCGAGTCGTTGAGGCGGAAACCCTCTTCGGGTGTGACGCGGATGTTGCGGAAGCCCGTGGCGATTTCGATCTCATCGCGCGAGGTGTCGCTCTCGACGGATACCCGCATTCGATAGAGGTTGGGGTGATCGAGGTCCCACAGTCGGGGATTTTCGACCGTGAAGGGGATGACGACGGGTTTGCCGTCGAGTTTGGCCTTTATCGTTTTGGCTGCGGCCTGAATTCCGTCCGGATCGAACGCTTCGAGGGTCACGCGGCAGAAGTTGTCGCCTTTCGAGATGAGGTGGATTTCGGCCTCGGCTTCGGCCCGTTCGGTCGATACGGCCCGAGGGTGGATCAGGACTCCCGACGAGCCCAGATACAGAGGCGATACGGCGGTGGGGTCGGTGACGATGAGTTCTACCTCCCGGCTGATGCCGCCGTAGATGTTGTGGATGGACGAGAGCGGCAGCACGTCGCCCGTAATGGCGTTGCTCACGGCTACGCGAAGCAGGTTTTCGCTGCCGTATTTCACCCGGTCGGTGATTTCGAAGACGAAAGCGGTCGTTCCGCCCCGGTGCTCGCCGACGTAAGTTCCGTTTACGAAGAGGTGGGCGACGCTCTCCACGCCGTAGAATTTCAGGAAGAGCCGCTTTCCGGTCCAGGTCTGCGGTACGTAGAGTTTGCGCTGATAGTCGGCGGTCGTGCGCAGGTATGGGATCGTCCCGGCCAGTGCATCGAGGTTCCAGGTGTGCGGCAGCGTGACACAGCGGGCGTTGTCGCTGCTGTTTTCGTAGCGGAACGAGAAGAGCCAGTCGTCGCAGAGCGGATATACTTCGCGGGCCTGCACACTCCAGGCGGCGATCAGCAGAAAGATCAGAAGTAACTTTTTCATTTCGATATGTATTTGGCCCCGAAAGGCATTTTCCGTAAAACCGTATTGTTCCGGATCGCTCCGAAGGAACCGGGCGGTTCCGGAGGGTTATCGGAAACAGTGGCACAAAGATACGAAACCCGGCCGATATTTTAACCTTTCCGGACGAATTACCGCATCTCGTTCCCTTTTCCGAGGTCGATTTATAAGCGCTATCTTTACCGAACGGCCGAATTATTTCGTATTTTTGCGGCCGGTTGAAATTGTCGATCCATGAGCGAGAAATCGAAAGGAACCCTTTGCGGCATCGTTGCCGCCGTGAGTTACGGGATGAATCCCCTCGGTGCTTTGTCACTCTACCGGGCGGGAATAAACACCAATTCCGTGCTGTTTTACCGCTATGCGCTTGCCGCCGTACTGCTGGCAGCCCTGTTGTTGGTGCAGAAAACTTCGCTGCGCATTACGCGCCGGGAGTTCTCCGTGCTGGGATTGCTGGGAGTGATGTTCGCCGTATCGTCGCTCACGTTGTTCATGAGTTTTCACTATATGGATGCGGGGATCGCCTCCACCCTTCTTTTCGTCTATCCGGTCATGGTGGCCGTCATCATGGCGATTTTCTTCAGGGAGCGAATTTCGCTGGTCACGGTCCTCTCCATTTCCCTGGCTCTGTGCGGAATCGCGTTGCTGTACCGGGGTGAGGGCGGTGCGGTACTCAATACTGCGGGCGTTGTGCTGGTCATGGCTTCGTCGCTCTCGTATGCGCTCTATATCGTGGTGGTCAACCGTGCTTCGTTGAATATGTCGTCGGTGAAGCTTACGTTTTACGTGCTGTTGTTCGGCGTGGCTGCGATCGTGTTGTATTCGCTGTGTTGTCCCGACCAGCCTTTGCAGCTTCTCTCGACACCCTCGATGTGGGGGGGGTGGGCGGCGATGCTGGCTCTGATTCCTACGGTCGTTTCGCTGGTGTTGATGACCGTTGCCGTGCATGCCATCGGTTCTACTCCGACCGCTGTTATGGGGGCTTTGGAGCCGCTGACGGCAGTGGTGATCGGCGTGACTATCTTCGGTGAATTGTTCACTGCGCGGCTTGCTGCGGGTATCGGCTTGATCCTGTTGGCCGTCACCCTTATCGTTGCGGGCAAATCCCTGCATCCGGGGCGCCTGGCGGCGATTATCGGGCACCGGGGGTTTTTACGCCACAGCCGGTAGGCTCCGGTGTGGAATAATTCTACATTTTGTAGATTCACGCCACAGGATCGGCCTCGTCTGTTGCAGGCGTATTATATTGTGTATGATTCGCTTATCCGGATAGAACAGGATTGGCGCGGGGTTTGGGTAAAGTCCTTTAACCCTTTTATGGATAAAAACTACTTATGAAATGAAACCGAATCTGAAAGAGTTGAATTTGGAGAAACTGAAAAAAATAGCGGCCAAAACACCTCGTATTCGGGTGAAACTGACTCGTAAGCACTGGATCTTCATCGGCTGTGCCGTCGTGGTGCTGGTCGTTCTGCTCGTCGTGTTGCTGCGTCCCCGGCCGCAGGCCGCCGCACTGCCGGTGGTGGCCGTCGAACCGGTGCAGGTCGAAGATGTCAGCATCTATGGCGAGTACGTGGGCCGTATCCGGGCCCAGCAATTCGTCGAGATCCGGGCCCGCGTCGAAGGTTATCTGGAGAAGATGCTCTTTGCCGAGGGAACCTATATCAAGAAGGGCCAGACGCTTTTCATCATCGACCCGACGGTCTATCGCGCCCGTGCGAACAAGGCCAAGGCGCAGTTGAACAAAGCCCGGGCCCAGGCTCTGAAGGCCGAGCGCGACCTGAACCGTATTCGTCCGCTGTATGAGCAGAATGCCGCCAGTCAGCTCGACCTGGATAACGCCATCGCCTCCTACGAGAGCGCTGTGGCGGACGTGGTGGTGAGCGAAGCCGACCTTACGCAGGCTGAAATGATACTCGGCTACACGACCGTGCAGTCGCCCATTTCGGGTTACATTTCCGAGCGGAACGCCGATATCGGTACGCTCGTCGGTCCTGGCGGCAAGTCGCTGCTGGCCACCGTGGTAAAGAGCGATACGGTGCGGGTCGATTTCAGTATGACCGCGCTGGATTACCTGCGTAGCAAGGCCCGTAACGTCAATCTGGGCCATAAGGATTCGACCCGCAAGTGGGACCCCTATATTACGGTCACGTTGGCCGACGGGGCGCAGTATCCCTATCGGGGACTGGTCGATTTCGCCGATCCGCAGGTCGATCCCCAGACGGGTACCTTCTCCGTGCGGGCCGAGATGCCCAATCCCGACCATATCCTGCTCCCCGGACAGTTCACTAAGGTCAAACTGCTGCTCGACGTGCTCGAACGGGCGGTCGTGGTTCCCAAGAAGGCCCTGATTATCGAGAAGGGCGGCGCCTATGTCTTCGTCGTGCGCCGGGACAGCATCGTGGAGAAGCGTTTCGTGGAAACGGGTCCGGAAACGGGCAATAACTTCATCGTCGAACGAGGACTTGCCTCGTATGAAAATATCGTCGTCGAAGGCTATCACAAGCTGACGCACGGCATGAAGGTCGAACCCGTGGCTCCTCGTGAAGAGGAGGCGAATCCAGAGGAGGAGTAGCCCATGAAAGCCGACTTTTTCATCGACCGGCCGGTCTTTTCCACGGTACTTTCCATCATCATCGTCATCGTCGGCGCCATCGGCCTCGCGCTGCTGCCCGTCGATCAGTATCCGCAGATCGTACCGCCTGTGGTGCGTGTTTCGGCGTCCTATCCCGGTGCCGACGCGCAGACCGTGACACAGGCCGTTGCTACCCCCATCGAGCAGGAGCTGAACGGTACGCCCGGCATGATCTATATGGAGTCGTCGAGCTCCAACTCGGGCGGTTTCTCCGCGACCGTCACCTTCGATATTTCGGTCGATCCCGATCTGGCGGCCGTGGATGTCCAGAACCGCCTGAAGAAGGCCGAGGCACGCCTGCCGGCCGAGGTGGTGCAGAACGGTATTTCGGTCGAGAAACAGGCCGCCAGCAAACTGATGACCATCACGCTGCTCTCGTCCGACCCCAAGTTCGACGAAATATATTTGAGTAATTACGCCACGCTCAACGTGCTGGACCTGCTGCGCCGTATTCCCGGCGTGGGCAGTATTTCGAACGTCGGCAGCCGCTACTACGCCATGCAGATCTGGGTGCAGCCCGACAAGCTGGCCGACCTGGGGCTGACGGTCAAGGATCTGCAATCCGCGTTGAAGGATCAGAACCGCGAGTCGGCGGCCGGCGTGCTGGGGCAGGCTCCGATGACGGGCCTCGACGTGACGATCCCCATTACGGCGCAGGGACGTTTGTCGTCGGTCAGCCAGTTCGAAGATATCGTCATCCGGGCCAATCCCGACGGTTCGATCATCCGCCTGAAAGACGTGGCGCGCATTTCGCTCGAAGCGTCGTCCTACAATACCGAAAGCGGTATCAACGGCGGTAATGCCGCCGTGCTGGAGATCAAGATGCTTCCGGGAGCCAATGCAATGGAGGTGGCCGAGGCGGTGAAGGCCCAGATGGAGGAGATCAGCCGCAATTTTCCGGAGGGTATCTCTTACGAGATTCCTTTCGATATGACTACCTACATTTCCGAATCGATCCATCACGTCTATCAGACGCTTTTCGAAGCGTTGCTGCTGGTGATTCTGGTGGTATTCCTTTCGTTGCAGAGCTGGCGGGCGACGCTCATTCCGATCGTGGCCGTGCCGATCTCGCTCATCGGTACCTTCGGCGTGATGCTCGTGTTCGGCTTCTCGCTCAATATGCTGACCCTGCTGGGTCTGATTCTTGCCATCGGTATCGTGGTCGATGACGCGATCGTCGTGGTCGAAAACGTCGATCGCATCATGAACGAGGAGGGGCTTTCGCCCTACGAAGCGACCAAGAAGGCAATGCGGAGCCTGAGCGGAGCGTTGATCGCCATGTCGCTGGTGCTGTGCGCCGTGTTCGTCCCGGTGAGCTTCCTTTCGGGCATTACGGGGCAGCTCTATCGCCAGTTTACCATTACGATCGCCGTATCGGTAATCATCTCTACGGTCGTGGCGCTGACGCTCAGCCCCGTGATGTGCGCCTACCTGTTGAAGCCCGACAGAGGCGGCCGGAAGAAACGGTTTTTCCGGTATATCAATTTCGGTCTTGCGAAAGGCAATAAGCTCTACGGCCGTATGATCGGCCGGGCGCTCGCCCATTCGCGCCGTATGTTCGCCGCCTTCGGCGTGGTACTCATCGGTATCTGGTTGATGAATAAACTCGTGCCCGAGAGTTTCATGCCGCAGGAGGATCAGGGGTATTTCACCGTCGAACTGGAACTTCCGGAAGGGGCGACCATCGAGCGTACGCGTACGGTGACCGACCGGGCGATGGCCTTTCTGATGCAGGATCCCGATGTGGAGTATGTACTCAACGTGACGGGTTCGAGTCCTCGTGTGGGCAGCAACCAGGCCCGCAGCCAACTGACAGTGATCCTCAAGTCCTGGAAGGAGCGGGAATCGGAGGATATCAGCGAAGTGATGAAACGTGTGCGCGACGAGTTGTCGCGTTATCCCGAAAGCAAGGTCTATCTTTCGACGCCTGCCGTCATTCCCGGTCTGGGAACCTCGGGCGGTTTCGAAATGGTGCTCGAAGCTCGCGGGGATGCCGGCTATGCCGATCTGCAGCGGGCGGTGGATACGTTGATGCACTATGCCGAGCAGCGGCCCGAGTTTACGGGGCTGGCCTCTTCGATGCAAGCCGATATTCCGCAGCTTTATTTCGACGTGGACCGCGACAAAGCGCAGTTGGTCGGGGTTTCGATGTCCGACATCTTCTCTACGATGAAAGCGTTCACGGGTTCGATCTACGTCAATGACTTCAATATGTTCAACCGTATATACCGTGTATATATTCAGGCCGACGCGCCTTATCGGGCTTACCGCGACAACCTGAACCTCTTCTTCGTACGGGGTGCCGACGGGGCGATGATTCCCGTCACGTCGCTCGGTACAACGCACTATACGACGGGTGCCGGTACGATCAAGCGTTTCAATATGTTCAACGCTGCGACCATCACGGGCGAAGCGGCTCACGGATACAGTTCGGGACAGGCGATGGACGAGCTGGAAAATATCGTGCGTGAGAAATTGCCTGCGTCGGTGGGCGTCGAGTGGAGCGGCCTTTCTTACCAGGAGAAGCATGTGAGTGGACAGACGGGTCTTGTGCTGGCGCTGGCTTTCCTGTTCGTCTTCCTCTTCCTCGCCGCCCAGTACGAGAGCTGGTCGGTGCCCGTCGCGGTCATTCTCTCGCTGCCCGTAGCCGGAATCGGTGCCTATCTGGGTATCTGGGTTTGCGGTTTGGAAAACAACATCTATTTTCAGATCGGCCTGGTGATGCTCGTAGGTCTGGTGGCCAAGAATGCCATTTTGATCGTAGAGTTTGCCAAGGAGGAGGTGGAAAAAGGCCGCGACGTGGTGTCGGCGGCACTCAAGGCCGCACACCTGCGTTTCCGCCCGATCGTGATGACCTCGCTGGCGTTCATCCTCGGCCTGCTGCCGCTGGTGTTCGCATCGGGTCCGGGGTCGGCGAGCCGTCAGGGTATCGGTACGGGCGTCTTTTTCGGTATGCTGGTAGCTATCTCTGTCGGCATCGTCTTCGTGCCCTTCTTCTTCGTGTGGATTTACCGGATTAAAGCAAAACTGAAGAAACGATGAAACGAGTTGCGATATTTGTCATTTTGGCTGCACTGACCGTCGGATTCTCTTCCTGTTCGGCTGTGCGGCACTGTCAGGCCCCCGAGGTGGAGATGCCCGGGCAGATCGCTTCGGGCTATACCGATTCGCTGACCATCGCCGATCTGAGCTGGTGGCAGTTTTACGGGGATTCGACGTTGCGCCGGGTCATCGAGCTGACCTTGGAAAATAACAAGGATATGCTTGCGGCGGCGGCTCGTGTGGAGCAGATGCGGCAGTTGTATCGGATAAGCAAGGCCGAGCGTTTGCCGAATTTTTCGGCCAAAGGGCTGGCTGATTACGAAACGAACGATTATGCCGACGAGGAGTCGAGCCGTGATCCGGAGTTCAGTGCCAAGCTCTCCGTCAGTTGGGAGCTGGACCTTTGGGGAAACCTGCGCTGGGCCAAGCGCAAGGGCGGGGCGGAGTATCTCTCTTCGGTCGAGGATTGGCGTGCGATGCGTATGACTCTCGTCGCGGAAGTTGCGACGGCCTATTTTCAGTTGATGGCTTTGGATAACGAGCTTTCCATCGTGCGTCGTACGCTCCGAACGCGCAGCGAGGGTGTGCAGCAGGCGCAGTTGCGGTTCGAGGGCGGTCTTACCTCCGAAACCGTTTACCAGCAGGCCAAAGTGGAATACGCTTCGACGGCGACCCTGATTCCGGATCTGGAGAGCAGGATCGAAATTATGGAAAACAGTATTGCATTGCTTATGGGAAAATCTCCTGACTGGGAGGTGTTGCGCGGTCAAATGAATATCGAAGCCGAGTTTCCGGACAGTCTGCCTGTCGGTCTGCCTTCGGGACTGTTGCAGCGGCGTCCCGACGTACGGGCTTCCGAACAACAGTTGCGTTCGGCGATGGCTTCGGCGGGGATGGCCTATGCAGATCGTTTTCCCCGGCTGACCTTCAATCTGGTAGGCGGTTGGGAGAACGATGCGTTGCAGGGTTTCTTTCGCTCCCCGTTCTCGTATGTGGCCGCTGCGATCGCCGCTCCGGTCTTCGGCTTCGGACGCAAGCAGGCCAAATATCGTGCGGCATTGGCGGCATACGACGTAGCCGGCTGGGGTACGAGAAGAAGGTGCTGGAGGTTTTCAAGGAAGCCAACGATGCGGTAGTCACTTACCGTAACGTCCGCAAAACGGCCGCGTTGAAGGTCGCTCTGCGCGATGCTGCCCGCAAATACGTCGAACTGGCCAATTTGCAGTACCGGGGCGGCAGTATCAATTATATCGACGTGCTGGATGCCCAGCGCCGGTATTTCGATGCCCAGATCGGTTTGAGCAACGCCGTACGGGACGAACACCTCGCTTTGGTGCAGCTCTATAAGGCGTTAGGCGGCGGCTGGGGAGTGGTGGCGGAATAGCTTTCTGTTGTCAGATAGTCGGATTTAGCATTAAAAACCGGTTCTGAAGGGTTGTATGACAGTTTTTTTGATTTTTGTCTCGTAAATTTCCGGGCAAAAATTTTGAGGAATAAAAAAAACCGTTTATATTTGCACTCCGAAATACCACTAATGCGGAAATAGCTCAGTTGGTAGAGCACAACCTTGCCAAGGTTGGGGTCGCGAGTTCGAGTCTCGTTTTCCGCTCTTAATAAACGAGTGATAATCAATGAATTATCGCTCGTTTTTCTTTTTGCGGGTGCGAAATAAAACTCTCCATAATGCCTTTTTCGCGCCGTTTTCCGAAGAATGTTTTACCATTTGTTTAACCATGTTTTACGGCGGTAAAACACCACCCGCGTCTGTCTGCATAATGCCGCAACATTATGAGTGTCAGCATCAATGCCATTTGCAGAAAAGACCGCATCAATCAAAACCGCACCACGAACATCTACCTGCGTTTTACCGTCAATCGCCGCAGCCGCTATGTAAGTACGGGAATCAATATCCCTGCCGACGATTGGGATTTCGACACCCAAACGCTTAAAACGCAGAATCCTGCCGTTCAGCTACGGATTTACGAGCAAATCGAGAAATACGACAAGCGCATCAAACGGCTTGAAGCGTTGGAGGTCCCCGTAACGCTGGACAACGTGCTGGAAACCGACGGACGGAGGGTCTATTGCACGATAGCCGAATATTTCCGTCGCACGATTGCACAGTTGGAATCAGTCGGTAAAATCGGCTCGACATCAAAACACAAGGTCACGTTTTCACTCCTGCAACAATTCCGCTCGACCAACATCCGTTTCGACGAAATTACGGTCGGCTACCTGCGTGATTTCGAACTGTTCCTAATGAAAAAGGGGAACAAAAGCAATTCGATAGCCACGAAATTCAGCGTTCTGAAAGCCGTCTATAATAAGGCTCTTGCCGAGGGGATTTTCACCACGCCGCACAGTCCGTTTCTGCAATTCAAAATCGGACGGTTGTGGACAGCCACCCGCAAACGTGCTATCCGCAAGGAGGATGTGCAACGGCTGATGCAGGCGGAGATACCCGCCGACGGTTCAGCCTATTTGGATTTCGCACGGGACATTTTCCTGTTTTCCTACCTCTCGGCAGGCATCAATTTTAAGGACATCGCCACCCTGCGTTACTGCGATATGGACGAGGAAAGAATCTACTATGCCCGCCACAAAACCAGCAAGGAGATGACCTGCCACCTCTCGGAACAGTCGAAAGCGATTATCGGCAAATACGCCAAATCCGACCATGCGGACGATGATTATATTTTCCCGATACTCGACCGCCGCATACACAAGACCGAGCAACAGATTTACGACCGAGTGCGCAAGGTGCTGAAACACGTGAACAAGGCCCTGCACGAGTGGAGCCGATTATTGGGGCTGAAAATCGAACTGACTACCTATGTCGCTCGGCACACGTTCGCAACGGTCTTGAAGCGGTCGGGAGTGAATATTGCCATCATTTCCGAATCGCTCGGCCATTCCGATTTATCGACTACCCAAATCTATTTGGATTCTTTCGAGAATAGCCAAATCGACGCGGCAATGCAGAACTTGTTGTGAACGAAAAAGGGCACTCCGACGAATATACGGAGTGTCCTTTTTTTTCAACGACGGCTGG
>OMEB01000518.1_pt1 | contig 18744 bp, 9 predicted proteins | sample 1645311 | NCBI WGS metagenome assembly OMEB01 (sample SAMEA103958119, study PRJEB25191) | human gut metagenome | biome: human-associated habitat [ENVO:00009003]; feature: intestine environment [ENVO:2100002]; material: feces | place: Germany | collected 2013/2015 | reverse complement strand
GCGGTACGCGAGCTGGGTTCAGAACGTCGTGAGACAGTTCGGTCCCTATCCGGCGCGGGCGGAGGATATTTGAGAGGAGCTGTCCTTAGTACGAGAGGACCGGGATGGACGGACCACTGGTGTATCTGTTGTCGACCAACGGCATGGCAGAGTAGCCAAGTCTGGAAGGGATAAACGCTGAAGGCATCTAAGCGTGAAGCCCCCCTCAAGATGAGATATCCCTCCTTCGGGAGTAAGACCCCTTGAAGACTACAAGGTAGATAGGGCAGAGGTGGAAGCATGGCAACATGTGGAGCTGACTGTTACTAATAGGTCGAGGGCTTAATCTGGTTAATAACGAAAAAAACAGATCGGAATTGTATGAAGTTTTGAAGGTACAAACCTTAATAATCCTCGATAGCTCAATGGTAGAGCACTCGGCTGTTAACCGAGTTGTTGTAGGTTCGAGCCCTACTCGGGGAGTTTTTTAGTATAATATATGGTGACATAGCCAAGTGGTAAGGCCCCGGTCTGCAACACCGTCATCGCCGGTTCAAATCCGGCTGTCACCTCTCTTAAAAAGACTACATCAATTTATGATGTGGTCTTTTTTTTATATAATTTGCAAATAAAATATATTGTGGATTTTATGTAATATTCGTAATATATGTTGTACAGATTTCATTATTTTTTAATTTTCTACATTATTTTTCAGGATGCTACACTAAATTAATAAAGAGAAATATAAGCCTGATAAACAGAATTATATTTCTCTTTTTTAACAACTCTTATCCTTTTTTGAATAGTTGTAGTAGTATTATTATTCCTCTTCAGGATATTTCATACCCCATTCGGTTCTTATATCAGACATGATTTTCATAACATCATATGTATACTGACTGTGAATGAGGTTTTCTATTTCATCGGATGATGCAGAGTTTATGGCTTTTTCCATATCACATACTTCGTAATAAAGTGCATCTGATGTATCACCTGCATCAATTACTTCTTTATGACCATTCTCTGTGTATGTAATAGTTGCCTGCATTCCTCTTGGATACTCAAAGATTTCTACATATGCTTTGTCAAAAGATAGTGTAGCGCGTTTTGGCTGCTTGGAATGTAGAGATAATGTGACTGTTGCCATCTCGGCAGCATCATTCATAAGCAGAATGCCCGCCTGTTCATCAACACCGGTCGGAGCATATCTAACCTGTGACAATACATGCGACGGTGTTTCCTTGAAGAACCAGCGGATGAGAGAAAGTGAGTAAACACCAATATCAAGCAGTGCTCCTCCTGCAAGCTTACGGCTGAAAAACCTATTTGTCATATTGTAATCTTTGTAGCTTCCAAAATTGACCTGAATTAAATTGAGTCTGCCGAGTTGTCCACTTGAAATTATTTTATTTAACTTTTTATAAACAGGCATATGATATATAGTCATGGCTTCAGCAAGAATTACGTTATTTGCTTTGGCCAATGAGATTGCCTCATCGAGCTCTGTAATATTTAATGTGATAGATTTCTCACAGAGTACATGCTTTCCATTAGAAAGGGCTTTTCTTAAATAATTAATGTGAGTATTGTGTGGAGTGGAGATGTAAATGATATCCACATCATGATCATAAAAGACGTCATCAATGTTGTCATATACCTTTGAAATGCCATATTTTTCTGCAAAAGCTTGAGCCTTTTCATGAGTCCTGTTGGCAACTGAATAAAGAGTGCGCCCTTCCTTTGAGAGAGCCTGCGAGAGCTCATTAGCTATTACGCCGCAGCCGAGTGTGGCCCAATTAAGCTGTTTCATATGAATTCCTCCTTTTTTAATAAGGTACTGTAGCTGTGAAGGTATATAAATTATTACAAATTCAGTTAAATTACAAAATATCAACTTAAATCATAAAATATAATTAAATCAAAAATATATTCAAACCCAATATACTCAAATCAAAAATATTCAAATCAAAAATATTCAAATCATAAAATATGCACCGAAATCACAATATATGTACCTTAATGAAGATATTCTAGCATGATGATTTATGAATTACAATATATTTAGAAATGAAACAGTCAAAATCAGTCAAAGTTAGATTGATGCAAAATCTAAATTAGTTAATTTGAACTATTAATATTAATTATAAATTAGTAATAGAAAAGATTCTAAAAATAGTAATTAGACAAGTATTAATGATATATATAGTATATTCTGCACAAAAATGAATACTGCATTTGCATATAGTGCACAATTTTAAAACTTGCTTTATATATTTTTAACAATTTTTAGTGTGATTGTTTGTGAATATAAATGACTGATTATGATTGACAATGACGGATTATGAAAATATAATTATACTACAAGTTAAATGAATGTTGAAATGTTTAATACAGTAATTAATGAGCATTAAATAAATGGCTTATAAAATAAGTCTTTGAATAGTTTGATAAACAGGGGGGATTAGATGCTGGCGGAAGATAGATGCAAAAAAATACTCGATATATTAGATTCGATGGGAAGTGTGACTGTTCAGCAGCTTATGGATGAGCTTGATACATCCGAGTCAACAATCAGGCGTGATTTGGTTGCAATGGACAAGAAGGGTTATCTCACCAAGGTACATGGTGGTGCGATTGCAAATAATACGAATATCCATACTCAGGATGAGAAGGTTATCAACAGGCTTAAGCAGAATCGCAGCGAAAAGGAACAGATTGCCAGATATGCGGCATCACTTATTGTGGATAATGATTTTGTTTATATAGATGCCGGTACTACAACGGCAGTCATGATTGATTATATTACTGCAAAGAATGTGGTTTTTGTTACAAACTCTCTGACTAATGCCAAGAGAATTTCCGATAGGGGATATACAGTATATATTCTGGGTGGCGAGTTCAAGTCTACTACTGAGGCTATTGTCGGAGATGAGGCCGTTGTGACGCTCGATAAATACAATTTTACGAAGGGCTTCTGGGGAACCAACGGAATTACTGTGAAGAATGGATTTACGACTCCAGAGATAAAGGAGGCCATGATTAAAAAGAAATCCATGGAGAATAGCAAGGAGAAATATATTCTTGCGGATGACAGTAAGTTTTCACAGGTATCAAGTATCAAGTTTGCTGATTTTGAGGATGCTGTAATTATTACAAATGCACTAAGCAATGACAACTATAAGAAATACAAAAATATTAAGGAGGTCTAACATGATTTATACAGTTACTTTTAATCCATCATTAGATTATATAGTTGATGTAACAGATTTTAAGACAGGAGTAGTCAATAGAACGACTGGAGAGAAGATTTTTGCAGGTGGTAAGGGCATCAATGTTTCCATGGTTCTTAAGAATCTTGGAATGAGCAATACTTCACTTGGTTTTACAGCGGGGTTTACAGGAAATGAAATTAAAAGACTTCTAGCAAAAAAAGGTGTTGATACTGATTTTATAGAGGTGGAGGATGGTATTTCACGTATCAATGTGAAGCTTCGCTCAAATGAGGAATCCGAGATTAATGGTCAGGGACCGGTAATCACTGAGGATAACATTAAAAAGCTTTATGAGAAGCTAGACTGCTTAAAGGAGTCTGATGTGCTTGTGCTCGCAGGAAGTATTCCTGATGTGATGCCTTCATCAATGTATATGGATATCATGAAGCATCTTGAGGACCGCGGAATAAATATTGTGGTTGATGCGACGAGAAATCTGCTCACAAATGTGCTTGCATATAAGCCATTCCTCATCAAGCCAAACAATCATGAGCTCGGTGAGATATTCGGGGTTGAAATTACAGACAAGGACGATGTGATAAAGTATGCAAAGAAGCTTCAGGAGCAGGGCGCAAGAAACGTGCTTGTATCAATGGCAGGTGACGGAGCAGTGCTTGTTACTGAGAACGGACAGGAGTTTAAGGCTAAGGCTCCTAAGGGAAAGCTCAAAAACTCTGTAGGCGCAGGTGATTCGATGGTAGCCGGATTTGTTTACGGATACCTCAAATCAAATGATTATAAGCAGGCATTTATTTATGGAGTATGTACAGGAAGTGCAAGTGCATTTTCTGAGGAGCTTGCTACAAAGCCTGAGGTTGAAGCACTTATTGATAAATGGGACAGTGCTTCCAATTAAATGAACGGTATCAAAAAGGTTGATATAAATAATTAATATATTCTATTAGGAGGAATGATGTATGACAATCAGGGATTTATTGGCAGCTGAGAGTATCAATTTGAATGGTACGCCTGCCGGAAAAACCGAAGCATTGAATCAGTGTATTGATTTGATGGCAAAAAGTGGCAAAATAGCCGATGTGGAGAAGTATCGCAAGGGTGTTTTTGCAAGAGAGGAGGAAGGCACAACAGGAATTGGAATGGGTATAGCAATTCCTCATTGCAAGTCTGATGCTGTTACTAAAGCAGGTCTTGCGGCAATGGTTGTAAAAGATGGGGTTGACTTTGAATCACTCGATGGTACACCTGCAAAGATTATTTTCCTTATCGCTGCACCAAACACAGAGGATAATGTGCATCTTCAGGTGCTTAGCAAGCTCTCTGTTATGCTGATGGACGAGCAGTTTACAAATTCTCTTATCAATGCCGGTTCAGTTGATGAGTTTTTAAATATCATCGATAGCGCTGAAAAAGCAAAGGATGAGAAAGAGGCTGCCAAAGAGGCAAAGGAGAAAGAGCCTGTTGAGGTGAAGAAGGACGATGTATTTATCGTTGCAGTTACAGCCTGTCCTACAGGAATTGCCCATACTTATATGGCTGCTGAGGCTATCGAGAAAAAAGCCAAGGAGCTTGGATATCAGGTAAAGGTTGAGACAAGAGGCTCAGGCGGAGCCAAAAATGTGCTCACAGATGATGAAATCGCAAAGGCTGCAGGAGTTATAGTTGCCTGTGATACAAATGTACCTACAGACCGCTTTGACGGAAAGAAGGTTATTGAGTGTCAGGTTTCTGACGGAATCAATAAGGCAGAAGAGCTTATAAAGAGAATTGCTTCCGGTGATGCTCCTGTATTCAAGGCATCAGGTAAAAAGGAGGCTTCACATTCATCAGTTGGTGGAAAGGAGAGCGTTGGACATCAGATTTATAAGCACCTGATGAATGGTGTTTCACATATGCTTCCATTCGTAGTTGGTGGTGGTATTCTTATCGCAATCGCATTCCTTATCGATGGATTCAGTGTTGACCTTAATTCACTGCCGGCTGACCAGAGAGCAAATTTCGGTACTATTACACAGGCCGCAGCACTGTTTAAGGGAATCGGTGGAACAGCATTTGGATTTATGCTTCCTATCCTTGCAGGCTTTATCGCTATGAGTATTGCTGACCGTCCTGGTCTTGCAGTTGGTTTTGTAGGCGGTTCAATCGCAGCAAACGGTACATCAGGCTTCCTTGGAGCACTTGTAGCAGGTTTCGTTGCAGGATATATTGTGCTCCTCTTAAAGAAGGTATTTTCTAAACTTCCGGAGAGTCTTGATGGTATGAAGCCGGTTCTGCTTTATCCGCTGCTTGGTATATTCCTGGTAGGCGTTATAATGCAGTTTGTAGTTGAGCCTCCAATCGGAGCTTTAAATACAGCTATCAACAATGGTCTTAATGGACTTAACGGTGCAAGCGCAGTAGTGCTCGGAGTACTTCTCGGAGGAATGATGTCAGTAGATATGGGTGGCCCTGTAAACAAAGCCGCTTATGTATTTGGTACAGCTTCAATCGCTGCCGGAAACTACAATATCATGGCAGCAGTTATGATTGGCGGTATGGTTCCACCAATCGCAATCGCTCTTGCAACAATCTTCTTCAAGAACAAGTTCACAGCAGAGGAGAGAAAGGCAGGACCTACAAACTTTATCATGGGATTATCATTTATCACAGAGGGTGCAATCCCATTCGCAGCATCTGATCCGCTTCATGTCCTTCCGGCATGTGTAGTCGGTTCAGCAGTGGCAGGTGGACTTTCAATGGCATTTGGATGTACACTCATGGCACCTCACGGAGGAATCTTCGTAGTTCCTACAATCGGAAATCTGTTAATGTATCTTGTTGCATTAGTAATCGGATCTTTCATTGCATGTGGATTACTCGGATTACTCAAAAAGAAAGTAAGTGAATAAGCAATCCTCAATTATCATTTTTTAATCCAACCTATAAACTAATCAACAAAGGCACTGCTTCGGCGGTGCCTTTGTTGTTATGTTGTGTATTAAAAATTAAAAGTATAAACATTCTCTGAAATAACAGCCTCATGCCTTGACGAGTGAATTTTCGAAGCATAAAGTATTATTAAGATGTAACTATTCAGAAAATAAACATTAGTAAACAGTGAGGCATAAAATGGGCAAGGTTATAGGTATAGATTTAGGAACAACAAACAGCTGTGTGGCAGTATTGGAGAACAATCAGCCGGTAGTCATAACTAACAGCGAGGGTCAGAGAACAACTCCGTCTGTAGTGGCTTTTACAAAAAATGGAGAGCGACTGGTTGGAGAGGCTGCAAAGAGGCAGGCAGCAGTCAATGTGGATAGAACATTTTTCTCAATAAAGAGACAGATGGGAAGCGATTTCAGGGCAAAGGTGGATGGAAAGCTGTATTCAGCTCCTGAGATTTCTTCTATGATTCTCAGAAAGCTGAAAAAGGATGCAGAGGACTATATCGGTGAGACTGTAACTGACGCTGTAATCACAGTTCCTGCATATTTTTCGGATGCGCAGAGGCAGGCAACTAAGGATGCAGGAAGGATTGCTGGGCTTAATGTGCTTCGAATCATAAATGAGCCAACCTCTGCGGCACTCGCATATGGACTGGACCACGGACAGCAGCAGAAAATTCTTGTCTACGACCTCGGAGGAGGAACCTTCGATGTGTCTGTTATCGAAATAGGGGACAATCTGATAGAAGTGCTTGCCACAGCCGGTGATAATCATCTGGGTGGAGATGATTTTGACGAGAGAATCACGAATTATCTTGTTACAGAGTTTTACAGACAGCAGAATGTGGATCTGAGAAAGGATAATACTGCTATGCAGCGTGTCAGGGAGGAGGCTGAGAAGGCAAAAAAGGTGCTTTCATCCTCATCCTCAACCACTATCAATCTGCCGTTTATCACCACTGTAAAGGGACAGCCGGTACACATGGAGATGAACCTCACAAGGGCTGAGTTTAATGAGATAACAAAGGATCTGGTGGAGAGAACTGCTATTCCTGTAAATCAGGCACTTTCAGATGCGGGGATTTCCGCAGCAGAGCTTGGAATGGTGCTGTTGGTAGGAGGCTCGACACGTGTGCCGGCTGTTGTTGAGGAGGTCAGAAGAATTACAGGAAAAGAGCCTTCACACAACCTGAATCCTGACGAGTGCGTGGCACTCGGTGCAGCAGTACAGGGTGGCAAGCTCGGTGGAGCAATTGTCGCAGGCAGCAGTGCGGCAGAGATTATACTGATGGATGTCACACCGCTTTCACTCGGAATTGAGACAGTTGGTGGTGTCTCAACCAAAATTATTGACAGAAATACGACTATTCCTACGAGATACAGCCAGATTTTTACAACTGCAGGAAGCTTCCAGACCTCTGTGGATATAAAGGTACTGCAGGGTGAGAGGCAGTTTGCAAGGGACAATAAGCTGATTGGAAACTTCAGGCTAAAGGGCATCAAGCCGGCTCCGGCAGGTGTGCCGCAGATAGAGGTGACGTTTGATATAGATGCAAACGGCATTGTGCAGGTTTCTGCAAAGGACCTGGGCACAGGAAAGCATCAGGAGATTACGATTACCGCAAGCTCGAATTTGTCTGATTCTGAGATTGAGCAGGCAATCCGCGAGGCACAGGAGTATGAGGCAACAGATGGACAGAGAAAGGCTTATATTGATGCAAGAAGTGAGGCTGATACGCTTGTGCGACAGGTGGAAAACGTTATGGCTGACAAGGAAAAAAGAAAGGCTATGGACAGTGCACAGAAAAAGAGTGTGAAATCGTCACTTTCATATGTGAAGAAGCTTATTTCGAGGACAAAGCCCGGAAATGTGAGCGAAGAGCAGGCCGCAGAGATAAAGCATGCGGCAGACGAGCTGAGAAATGCGGCAGCGGGATTGATTTAATTATAGTAACTATTATTATTCATTTGGCTATTTACGAGAAGCGGATTTTCATATAAAATATGGGTAAGTGGTGAGTATTCAGAAACACCCTGAATAGTTATAATGTTAATTTAAATCCGAGGAAATAGAAAATGAATGCGAACGATAAAACAGAAAAGGTACTAAGAGAAATTCATATCATGCTCTCAAAGGCGGAGCCGTATAAGCCGGAGCCGAGCAGGGTGATCATAAACAAGCAGCAAATGATAGATTTACTTGCTGAGCTGAATAAGTGTATATATGCAATGCAGGATGAGTATGAGCTTACTGAGCAGAGTCGCAATCACGCAGAGAGAGAGTTCAGAAAGAAGGGGGATCAGATAGTCTGGGATGCAAGCAGAAAGGCTGAGGATGTGTATGCAGCATCGGTTATCTATACGGATGAGGCGCTTTCAAGAGTGCGTGATATCATCAATGATACCAACGAGTCACTTGAAAAGCTGTGCAAGAATATGAAGGATAAGATTGCAGAACAGGAGAAGATAGTTAAAACTAACCAGTATGAGCTCAAGGGACAGCTTCAGGATTTGTCCGATACGGAGAAGTATCTTAAGATTATCGATGACAGAAATAAGGAGATAGAACGTCAGAAAAATGCAGGTAAGCCAGTAGAGGAGCGTACTATTGACAAGGAAGAGAAGTCTATCTATGCAAACAGACAGACTGAAATCAAGGTAAATATGGATTATATCAGAAAACTGGGACTTGCGGAGGGCGAGGACCTGGGAGATGGTGTAGTGGGTGAAGTGAAGCTTGCAGACGATACACCTGATGCCGGATTAAATCATGGCAATGATAAGGATGAAGCCAAGGATGCCGGCTCAAAATCGTCTGTTGATGAGGATTATAAGGCAATAAGCAGAAAAGCCGGCAATCCACCTGTTATCAATACAATGGAAGGGAAGGAGCTCACAGCCGGCATCCACAGAATGTGGCAGAGCATCACCGGAAATAAAGGGAAATGAAACACGCCTATGTAATATAAAGCAGCAGTTCAAAACAGAACGGCTGCTTTTTGGCTTATATTTAAAAGTAGGTAATATTAAGCAGATTTTAAGAAAAACAAAGTGAATAATCTGATAAAATATAGCTGACTAACGGCAGGAGAAGGTTTCTAATCAAAATTCATAGAAGGAGGATAATATGACAATATTAGTTTGTGATGACGACAAGGAAATAGTTGAGGCAATTGAGATTTACCTGATGCAGGAGGGCTATAACGTGGAGAAGGCTTACGATGGCATACAGGCGGTTGAAATTATGAAGAATAAAAAAATAGACCTCATGATAATAGATGTCATGATGCCAAAGCTCGACGGAATAAGAGCTACTCTGCAGATACGAAAGGAAAGCAGGGTGCCGATAATCATTCTCTCGGCAAAGACAGAGGATGCTGACAAGATTTTAGGCCTCAATGTGGGGGCTGATGATTATGTTACAAAGCCTTTTAATCCGCTTGAGCTTGTGGCAAGGGTAAAGTCACAGCTTCGCAGATACACCACTCTGTCAAGCAATGATGCAGCCGGAGACAAGGTTTATGAAGCCGGAGGCCTTTTGGTAAATGATGATTTAAAAAAGGTGACTGTGGATGGAGAGGATGTAAAGCTCACACCGATTGAGTACAATATTTTGCTTTTACTCCTTAAAAACAAGGGAAAGGTCTACTCAATAAACGAAATATATGAGAGTATATGGAACGAGGAGGCGATAGGCGCCGATAATACAGTTGCCGTGCACATCAGACATATCAGGGAAAAAATAGAGATAAATCCTAAAGAGCCGCGATATCTGAAAGTGGTCTGGGGAGTAGGCTATAAGATAGAGGACAACAAATGAAGCAGTATACAATAGGAAAAAAAGCAGCGGTCATAGTTTTGCATCAGCTATGCATGATACTTATGGTGACAGGAGTGTTTGCCACAGGCTATGCATTCAGGCACGATGCGCATGGAAATATTGATATATATACACTAATATCGCTTGCGGGCCTGGTAGGCAGCTTTGTGAGCCTGGCGTATATGGCAAACGTGGCCGGCAGAAAATCAGAGGATGATTACACAATATACTATTTACCGATTGACAAGGTATACTCTGATGTGATGCTAGTGATATTTACATTGCTCATGGTATTTATGGGAAAAGTGATTTCAGGCGTAAAAAACCAGCACTTTGACTATGCATCACTCATTATGACGGCCGGCACATTTACTTTTTTGTTTGATCTGGCTTTTATTATTTTATACCAGAGCACTGTAAGGAAGATAAAAGGCAATATACTTTGCACACACAGCCTGATGTACAAGGGCTATGAGCTTTTGAAAAGAGTTATTGAGAAAAAGGATATCCACACACAAAAAACCAAAGAGATAATGCGCATACAGGAGGCTCTTGAAGCTATTTCGGAAGGAGCGCTTGACACTACACTCAATGTCAATGAGTTTCATGGGCAGCAGAAAAAGGTGGCGGAGGCTGTCAACCATATACGCCAGGGTCTTATGAGCTCGGTGAATGAGAGTCTTAAAAATGAAAAATTAAAGGCTGATTTAATAACAAACGTGTCACATGATATAAAGACACCTCTGACTTCAATAGTCAACTATGTTGACCTGCTTAAGAGGGAAAATCTGGAAAATGAAAATGCCAAATACTATATACATGTGCTGGAGGAAAAGTCACAGCGCTTAAAGCAGCTTACAGAGGATTTGGTAGAGACATCAAAGATTACCTCGGGAAATGTGAAGCTCAATATGCAAAAGCTTGATCTGGTTGAGCTTTTATACCAGACCGGAGGTGAATTCAATGAGCGCTTTGAGTCGAGAAATCTGACAATAGTTACAAAAATTCCATCAGAACAGATATTTATCTATGCGGATGGACGTCAGCTTTACCGCTCTATTGAAAATCTGTATACTAATGCCGCAAAATATGCACTGGAAAATACCAGAGTGTATGTAGAGCTTGAAAAGGCAGATACAAAGGCCGTTTTTACAATAAAGAATGTGTCTAAGAACGAGCTTGACATAGTAAGCAACGGAAATGTGGACCTGACAGAGCGTTTTGTGAGGGGAGAGAGGTCGAGAACCACTGAAGGAAGTGGACTTGGACTTTCGATTGCAAAGAATCTGACCCATTTGATGGGAGGAAAATTCGAAATTAAGGTAGATGGTGATTTATTTATTGCCACAATTACCTATAATATTATATAATAGTAAATAAAAGAATTTTGAAATACACATACGGAGGTAGAATAAGTGAAATTATATGAAAACGGTGCTTACCTTTTAAACGGTAAGGAAGTAATAATTGATGGACCAAAGGCTCAGGCAGCTGTCAAAAGCAAGACCGGCATGGACATCGACAAACAGACAGCTAAGCAGGCGACAATTGCTTACGGTATTTTAAAGGAGCACAATACATCCGGCAATATGGACAAGCTTCAGATTAAGTTTGATAAGCTTACATCGCATGATATCACATTTGTAGGTATCATTCAGACAGCACGAGCTTCAGGACTTGAGAAATTCCCTATCCCGTATGTACTTACAAACTGTCACAACAGCCTTTGTGCAGTTGGTGGAACAATCAATGAGGACGACCACATGTTTGGTCTCACATGTGCAAAGAAGTACGGCGGAATCTATGTACCACCTCATCAGGCAGTTATCCATCAGTTTGCACGAGAGATGCTTGCCGGCGGCGGAAAGATGATACTTGGTTCTGATTCACATACACGCTATGGTGCACTTGGTACTATGGCAGTCGGCGAGGGTGGGCCTGAGCTTGTTAAGCAGCTTCTCGAACAGACATATGATATTGATATGCCTGAGGTAGTAGGTATTTACCTGACAGGAGAGCCAATCAAGGGCGTTGGACCACAGGATGTCGCACTTGCAATTATCGGAGAGGTATTCGGAAACGGCTTCGTAAAGAACAAAGTTATGGAGTTTGTAGGACCGGGTGTGTCTAATCTGAGCGTTGACTTCCGTATAGGTGTCGATGTTATGACAACAGAGACTACATGTCTTTCTTCTATCTGGAGAACAGATGACCAGGTTAAGGAATTTTTTGAGATTCACGGTAGGGCTGAGGACCACAAGGAGCTTAATCCGGGTGAGGTGGCTTACTACGACAGATTCATTGAGATTGATTTAAGCCAGATCCGCCCAATGATAGCTATGCCATTCCACCCAAGCAATACCTACACTATAGATGAGCTCAATGCAAACCTCATGGATATTCTCGATGACTGTGAGAAGAGAGCTGAGGTAAGCTTTGACGGCAAGGTGAAGCTTGATTTAAAGAGTAAGGTAAGAGACGGAAAACTGTATGTAGACCAGGGAATCATCGCAGGCTGTGCAGGCGGTGGATTTGAGAATATCTGCGATGCGGCTGACATATTAAACGGACATTCAATCGGAGCAGACGAGTTTACACTGAGTGTTTACCCGGCATCTACTCCAATATACATGGAGCTTGTGAAAAACGGAGCTGTAGCAAAGCTTCTTGAGACAGGTGCAATCGTAAAGACTGCTTTCTGCGGACCTTGCTTTGGTGCAGGAGATACACCGGCCAACAACGCATTCTCTATCCGTCATTCAACAAGAAACTTCCCTAACAGAGAGGGTTCTAAGGTACAGAACGGACAGATCAGCTCAGTGGCACTCATGGATGCACGTTCAATCGCTGCAACAGCAGCAAACAAGGGCTTCCTTACATCAGCAGCGGATATTGATGTCAATTTTACAAAGCCTAAATATTTCTTTGACAAGACTATATATGAGAACCGTGTATTTGACAGCCATGGAGTGGCAGATCCTTCAGTTGAAATCCAGTTCGGACCAAACATCAAGGACTGGCCGGCAATGAGCGCGCTTCCTGAGAATATGCTCCTTAAGGTGGTTTCAGAGATTCATGATCCTGTTACTACAACAGATGAGCTCATTCCTTCAGGAGAGACATCATCATATCGTTCAAACCCTCTTGGACTTGCAGAGTTCGCACTTTCAAGAAAGGATCCTGAGTATGTAGGCAGAGCAAAGGAAATCCAGAAGGCCCAGAAGGCTATAGAGAGTGGTGAGTGCGCAGGAAAGGCTGTTCCTGAGGTTGCTGAAATCATGGGAGTAGTAAAGAAAAAATTCCCTGAGGCAAGCCATGAGAATATGGGCTTCGGAAGTACAATTTTTGCTGTTAAGCCGGGTGACGGCTCAGCAAGAGAGCAGGCTGCAAGCTGCCAGAAGGTACTAGGAGGCTGGGCAAATATCGCAAACGAGTATGCCACAAAGAGATATCGTTCAAACCTTATCAACTGGGGAATGCTTCCATTCATCATCGATGAGGGAGAGCTTCCGTTCCACAATCTCGACTATATCTTCCTTCCGGGAATCAAGAAGGAAATAGAGGATGCAAAGACGGAGTTTGAGGCATATGTTGTCAAGGATGGTGAATTAAAGCCATTTACACTGAAGATGGGTGAGCTCACAGATGATGAAAGAGAGATAATATTAAAGGGATGTCTCATAAACTATAACCGTAAATAAGGAGATTTTAATCCGATGGAAGAAACCGGAAAAGCTGGTAAAAAATCAAACATTGAGATAAATGCAGATAAGGGTGCGAAGCAGAATTCGCACCCGGGGCGTGAGGAATGGCCACATCTGATCAGAATAGGTGTCATGGTATTTGTCACGTTTGCAGTCAGTATACTGTTTTTCTTTGCACTGTACAGATTTGAGGGTTTTGCAGGCATATGGAGCAAGCTGCTTGCGGCAGCAATGCCCATTATAATGGGACTTGTGCTTGCATACCTGATGAATCCTGTCATGCTGTGGCTGGAAAGATGCTTTAAAAAGCTTCTTTCCAAAAAGATGAAAAGCGAAAGCAAGCTGCGAAAGATTTCAAGAGCTCTTGCAATCACAGGCTCGGTTATTATTCTTGTAGCGATTATTTCGCTCCTCATTGCGGCTATTGTGCCTTCTGTCATAGCAAGTATATCAGGACTTATGAAGACACTGCCAAATAACGTTGCGGCATTCATCAACATGATAAAGAACGGCAATTTCGGGGACAGCAAAATAGCTGAGCTCGCGAGCACATGTTTACAGAATACAACCGACTACATTGAGAATTATGCCACAGAAAAGATAATTCCTGAGGCACAGAAGTATGTTGCACAGATTACAACCGGTGTGATTTCGGTAGTCAGAGGTTTATTCAATTTCATTATCGGAATAATCGTGATGGTCTATGTGATGAGTATTCAGGAGACTCTCGCAGGACAGAGTAAAAAGATAATATATGCTGTCTGCAAGCCAAAGACAGGCAATATCATCATTGAGACGATCAGAAAGACAAATGAGATTTTTGGAGGCTTCATAAGCGGTAAGATTATAGATTCACTGATTATAGGTGTGATTGCATATTTCGGATGTCTGATTTTAAGGATTCCATCATCGGTGCTCGTTGCAGTGATTATCGGCGTCACAAATGTGATTCCGGTATTCGGACCGTTTATCGGTGCAATTCCATCGTTACTCATAGTAGTAATTCAGAGTCCGTGGCATGCGCTTTATCTTCTGATATTTATTGTCGTGCTGCAGCAGGTGGATGGCAATATAATAGGGCCTAAGATACTTGGCTCATCTACCGGTCTTTCGACCTTCTGGGTTATGTTTGCCATACTAATCGGCGGAGGAATGTTTGGTTTTCTTGGAATGTTACTTGGTGTTCCGACCTTTGCTGTGATATACTATATTGTGAAAAGAGTTGTTAATTATGCTCTCAGGAAAAAGAAGCTTCCTGAGGACACAAGGGATTATACAAAGACAACAGGCGTAGATACCAAAAATAATAAGCTTAAATACGAGTAGGTGAAATAAGTGGATAAATACGAATACAATCTCAAGCTGGATCAGATAAAAGCCCTAAGCGCCGAGGAGGGCTATATGAGCGCAGCAGAGATTGCAGATAGCATAAATTGGAACAAAATTAAAAATGTAAATACACTCGTTAAAATCGGCGAAATCTACGAGAAGGCCGAAAGATACCAGGATGCAAGGGACATACTTTTAATGGCCTATGACCGTTCACCAATCGGCAGGATGATTATATACAGACTGGCTGAGGTCGCCATCAAGATGGGTGATTATGATGCTGCTACAGAGTATTATGATGAGTTTGTTGAGATAGCGCCTCATGATGATATGAAGTATGTATTAAGATATGCCATTAAAAAAGGGCAGGGAGCTTCATTTGATGAGCTTATCACTATTCTTGAAGAGTACAAGGATGAAGAATACACTGAGGAGTGGGCATATGAGCTTGCATATCTATACCACAAGGCCGGAAAAGCCGATAAGTGTATAGATGCCTGCGATGAGCTCATTCTGTGGTTCGGAGACGGACCATATGTGGAGCGTGCGCTGGAGCTCAAGATGCTTTATCAGCCACTTACCAAGGCTCAGGAGGAAAAGTACAGACGATTCAAGGCAGAGAAGGAAAAGCCGGCTAAGATAAAGGATGAGGCTGAGGTCACTGAGATAGGTGCCATGGAGATGGTAAAGGGCGGAGAGATAGTGCATGATGACGTAACTATTCCGCAGATTACTGTAAATCAGGAGAAGTTCAATACTGTAAATTTACAGCAGGAGATTGCCAAGGGTATGCAGCAGATCATTGAGGCCAAGGGCAAGAATGAAGTTGCTGATACGATGGATACCATCAAAAAGATAGTTGAGGATATTCCTTATCTCAAGCTCGAAAAGGAGCAGGAAGAGTATGTACAGCAGCCGGAAGAGACAGAGCATATTGCTACAGATGAAGAGATAGATGGTTCACTTAAGTTGAATTTCAAGGAGCTTTTGGGTGAAGACGCTGACGGACAGATGTCTATGGTCATGAGTGAAAAGACTCAGCTTGAGCATCAGATTACAGGACAGATGTCTATACATGATGTGCTTGAAGAATGGGAAAAGACCAGACATGCGGCTGAAATTGCACTTAAAGAGGCTGAGCAGCAGAAGCTTGAGTCAGCTAAGGCAAGAGCACTTCAGGAGGCAGGAGACATCATGGAGAGACTAAATGATGTCATTCCAAAGCTGGATGCAGGTGTCACTCCGAAGGAACTTCTTGAGGAGGAGTATTTGAAGGTGCCGGTTGATATTATAGAGCAGAAAGCTGCCGTGAAGGAGCCTGAAGAATGGCAGAAACCGGATATGCAGGAGCTTTATGCAGAGGAGACTGTGGATGAAGTACAGGAGCTGCAGGAAGAACCGGAAGAGACTATAGACGAAGCACAGGAAGAGGCTGCAGATGAAGCAAAGGAACCGGTTGGAGAGCCGGAGGATATAATTATGGCAGAGGAGTCTGAGAAAGACGAGATACTCATGCAGCCGACTACCATGATGCCTGAAATAACAGATGATATGTTAAATGTCGATGATGATACATCAGATGATGAGACTTCACAGGAGAAAGAAAACGTTTCTGAGAAGAGAGATTTTGATCATGTGACATCATTTATCGAGCAGGAAATAGCCAAGATGACAGCAAAGAATCCGGGACTGGAGAAGAAGCTGGATATGGCTAAGACAAGAAAAATGCCGGATATTTCATTGCCGGAGGATTTAGACAGCGAAGAAGATGACTCGAAATTGAAAGAAACAAAACATATAAAAGAGCTTACAAGCGAACAGAAAGCTATATTTTCATATTTCATACCGGTAAAGGGTATGGAGGATCAGATCTGCAAGGCATATAATGCAGTGCTTGATCATTTCAACAGGAAAGAAAACGCATCCACAGGCAACCTTATTATACAGGGAGAGCAGGGATGCGGAAAGACAATGCTTGCTACAAGCTTTATAAAGGTATTACAAAAAGATGGTGAACAGCTTACAGGAAAGATGGGTAAGATTGATGCTGCCGCACTCAATAAAAAGGATGTGCAGCAGGTAGTCAGAAAGATAACAGGAGGCTGTCTCATCATAGAAAGAGCCGGTGATATCGACCGCAGCATAGCTGCCCAGCTATCATTTTTGATGGAGCATGATATTACAGGAACACTCTATATACTTGAGGATACATCAAAGGGTATAAAGAAGGCTCTCTCAATGGATGAGGGCTTTGCATCCAAGTTCACGGAAAAGATATCGGTCCCTATTTTTACAAATGATGAACTCGTATTGTTTGCCAAATCGTACTCTGCAGAGCTTGGGTACAAGATAGATGAGATGGCTATTCTGGCATTGCATAACAGAATCAGCAATATTGAGAGGATAGACCAGGCTACCACTCTGACAGAGGTCAAGGATATAATTGACGAGGCCATAGACAGGGAGGCTCACAGCGGACTTAAGAAGGCTATAAGTATTCTGACAGCCAGGCGATATACAGATGATGACCGAATTGTACTCAAAGAGGATCATTTCAGGGAAAAATAAATACTTATGGGGGGTATATATATGTGTAATTTTACAGCAATGGATTGTTACCTGTTTGGTCAGGCAACACACTATGATATCTACAAGAAGATGGGTGCTCACTTAGCTGAGCGTAAAGGAAAAAAAGGAGTGTGCTTTGACGTCTGGGCGCCACATGCGAGGGAAGTATACGTGTTTGGTGAGTTTAACGACTGGAATGAGACCAGTCATGAGATGAAGCGTGTAGAGCCGGAAACCATGGGAGTGTATGAGCTTTTTGTACCGGGAGCGCAAAAGGGTCAGATGTATAAGTTTATTATAGTCACTGAACAGGGTGATAAGCTGTACAAGGCGGATCCATACGCAAACTACGCAGAGCTTCGTCCGGGAACAGCGTCAATCATCACAGATATCGAGCACTTCACATGGACTGACAAAGAGTGGATGGATAAGAGAGCAGCAAAGTCAGATGCTGATGTATATTCTTCACCTATGGCTATATATGAATGTCATCCGGGCTCATGGATGAGACATCCGGGCAGGGATGATGAGGGCTTTTATACATACAGGGAGCTTGCAAAATCACTCATATCCTATGTGAAAACTATGGGATATACACATATTGAGCTTATGGGTATTTCAGAGTATCCGTTTGATGGCTCATGGGGATATCAGGTGACAGGCTACTATGCACCTACATCGAGGTATGGAGAGCCTGAGGATTTTGCATACTTTGTTGATCAGTGCCATAAAAATAATATCGGAGTAATCCTCGACTGGGTACCTGCACATTTCCCAAAGGATGCGCATGGACTTGCCAATTTCGATGGAACAGCCACATATGAGTATGCAGACCCAAGAAAGGGAGAGCATCCCGACTGGGGCACAAAGATATTTGACTACGGTAAGAATGAAGTAAAGAACTTCCTTATCGGAAGTGCACTTATGTGGATAGAAAATTACCACGTAGACGGACTCCGTGTGGATGCAGTTGCGTCAATGCTTTATCTTGACTATGGAAAGAACGACGGACAGTGGGTGCCAAACAAGTTTGGAGGAAATAAGAACCTCGAGGCAGTAGAGTTTTTCAAGCATATCAATACACTCATACTTGGAAGAAATCACGGAACTGTAATGATAGCCGAAGAGTCTACCGCATGGCCAAAGGTAACAGGCAAGGTAGAGGAAGACGGACTGAACTTCAGCTACAA
>OMEB01000513.1_pt1 | contig 18825 bp, 17 predicted proteins | sample 1645311 | NCBI WGS metagenome assembly OMEB01 (sample SAMEA103958119, study PRJEB25191) | human gut metagenome | biome: human-associated habitat [ENVO:00009003]; feature: intestine environment [ENVO:2100002]; material: feces | place: Germany | collected 2013/2015 | reverse complement strand
TCTAGATTATAGAAGGAGTATAGGCATAGCGGTCTAAAAAAATGTCCGCATGCCCTTTCCTTTTACAGTCAACTATTTTTCCAAAATTGACATTTCATAAAATACAGAATATACTATTCTTATTACAGGCGTAAGATTTAAGGAGAGATTTACATGAAGAATTTACCACAAATTTCGGAAGCTGAATATGAAGTTATGAAAATCGTATGGAAACATGCTCCAATTAACACCAATGAAATAACAGAAAAATTACTGCAGTCCACAAACTGGAGTCCTAAAACGATACAAACACTTATTAAACGTCTTGTTACTAAAGGTGTACTCACTTATGAAAAACAAAGTCGTGTTTTCGTTTATACTCCATTAGTAAAAGAAAGTGAATATATTTGCCAAGAAAGTAATTCCTTTCTTAATCGTTATTATGACGGAGATATTACAGCTATGTTATCTGCATACATAGAAAATGACAAACTGACAGAACCAGAAATAGAAACGCTTCGCTCTCTTCTATCCAAGAGAGGAAAAAAAGGAGGCGATTAACATGGCTAATTTCATGATACGCTTTTTATTATGCAATGTATTGATCAGCGGTATCGTTGGAATTCTTTTGATAGCCAAATGGGTATTCAGAAACAACTTGTCCAGCCGGATGCAGTATAATCTATGGTTGCTGTTACTCGGACTTTTAGCAGTGCCTTTTATCCCCTTCCGTCTAATTAGTTTTCCGCAAATTTTCTCATGGCTCAGTAGCGTAAGAAACTCTTCCGCTTCTCATGACGATGTTGGTGCAAATAATGTTATGGATACCGGTTTATCCGGTACTACAAATTGGATGAATGACTTTGCCCTTTCTGTAAATAAAGACACGCCATCAGTTACCGGGTACATTTTATTGAGTATATGGATTGTGGGAATGCTTGTGATGATGATATTGGTAATCAAATCTTCTCTTCGTTTACGCACTATAAAGAGATCTGCACTTCCCCTTCAAAATCCGAAAGTTCGCAGACTGTATAACAGATGCTTGAATGAGATGAAAATAATAAGGAATATTCCTGTGTACAGTACCGCTTTTTTGAAATCCCCTATTATCGTAGGATTTTTGAAGCCATGTATTTATCTGCCAATTCATTTAATCTCAGATTATCATGAATCTGATATGAGATATATGCTATTGCATGAACTGCAACACTACAGACATAAGGATGCCATTGCCAATTATCTTATGAACTTTGCCGGAGTGCTTTATTGGTTTAACCCCTTTGTCTGGTTTGCACTAAGAGAAATGCGTAATGACAGAGAAATCGCCTGTGACACTTCTGTTCTAAAAATGCTTGAAGAGGACGATTATGAAGATTACGGAAATACGCTGATTAACTTTATAGAAAAGGTCTCCTTTTCTCCTTTTCCTTTTGCCGCCAACCTTAGTGGAAACATGAAACAAATGAAGCGTCGCATTATCAACATTGCCTCTTATGAGAAACCAACGTTTTGCAAGAAATTAAAAGGCATGACTGCTTTTATACTGACCACAGTTCTAATAATGGGACTTACACCTTTTATTTCTACATATGCAGCGGACGAAAGTCGCTACCAATGGAAATCTTCCTCTGAAAATATTTCATATGTAGATTTTTCTAAATACTTTGGAAAATACGAAGGAAGCTTTGTTTTATACGATCTTAGAAATGATGTCTGGAGCATACATGATATAGAACATGCTACGCTACGAGTTGCACCGGATTCCACTTACAAGATATATGATGCTTTATTTGGATTGGAAGAAGGTGTCATTACACCACAGGATTCTTTTATTGCATGGAATGGAGAAAACTATCCGTTTGAAGCATGGAACGCTGATCAGACCTTGCAGTCTGCTATGGCTTCATCTGTGAACTGGTACTTCCAATCAGTGGACGAACAACTTGGTACTGCTTCCGTTTACGATTATATCAAGAAAATCGGATATGGAAATGAAAACATGAGCGGCGATTTCTCCACCTATTGGATGGAATCTTCCTTGGAGATTTCCCCCGTAGAGCAGGTCGAACTGTTGATCAAACTACAGAACAACCGCTTCGACTTTGCCCCTGAAAACATCAATGCAGTAAAAGATGCCATTTGCCTTTCCTCTTCCGATGCCGGAACATTCTACGGAAAGACCGGAACCGGACGTATGGATGGCCAAGATGTGAACGGATGGTTTATCGGCTATATCGAAACTGCAGATAGTACATACTTTTTTTCTACCAACATTGGTGCAGACAGCGATGCTACCGGAGGCAACGCAACTGAAATAACCATGTCTATCTTGTCCGACATGAATATCTGGAAATAAAGAAATCGGGTAAAGGTCATAGTCGTATAATCCTTTGCCCGATTTTTTTATTTTCACTTTATGCATAAAAGCGTTTCAATTATCCAGTTCTATACGTCAAGAATTAGATTTATCATTGATGTATTCTATAATTTCTCCAATAAAAAAAGATATAAATGTCCCAATTGAAACAAACAAACTATCTCTATCACCTAATGATTCAATGAAGATTGAAAATGTAAACGTAAAGTTACTATACATATAATCATAAAAAACGTATTTCAGAGAACCTATCAAGAGCATAAACCCGAAAGAAATTAATGCATATATTAGGCACAGCAAAAAGCTAATGTCAATGCTGCGTTTGACAATGATTTTTCCCATAAAAAAACCTAAAATAAAAACCCCAATATCAATATATGTATATATAATTAAAAAACCCAAATAGGCTAAGGCCGCATTATATTTGGGAAATAAATAAAAACAAAGAAAATAAGCCAAAGCCACACATACAAAATATACTAAAAATGGATAATACGTTCTAACAAACTTTCTCATAAAAACACCTCACTCCACATGTAGATAATCGAATTAAAATCAAAAGCTTATCTTAATTTATTTCATGCTCTTCACTTCCAGTCGCTGACCATGATGTTTTACCACTACTGACCACATCTTTTGTAGACATACTATATGCAAATATATCAAGGATCTCCGCCTCTGAGATATACCATGAACCATCTGTGTTTTTCTTACTTCTGTATAAAACATATAATTCGCATTTTTCATTCTCCGAAAGTCTGTCATATACAAGATATTCTATTATTTCCTCATTCTCATTTAAGATAACTCTAGAATTTCCATTCGCACCGTATGATATCATAAAATCACATCCTTCGTCTGCAAAGTATTGTTGATATATAGTACGATATCCATCATATATTTCATTTGTTTCCATTAATGTCACATAATCACAGATCGCAGGAATAGAAATATCATCCTCTTTCATATTTTCCATTAATTCATCCATTAAATCGTGTTGAATGACAAAACCATTATCCTGTGAACTGAATATTCTAATGGTCTTTCGTGGCATCATTCCCTGCGGTCCTGCTCCTGTAACATAGTTTATGATGACAATCACATCCTTTGCACCATCTCCATCTATATCCTGAAATCCAACCTCCTCTACGCTGTCAAACATACCTACGCTATCATTCTCAGTACTATTGTTTTCAAAATAAGCTGGGAAATGGTACACAATTTGATTGTCCTTTGCCAGCACAAATGAGACATCTTCCCAAAGCGTATCATAAGTCGGTAGATAAGACACAAATCGTACCTCACCCCAATCATTCAAATCCACCTCAAAGGATTGTTCGGTTATAACCCGGCTTTCATCCAATTTCTCTTCTGATGGATAGTCCACTGCAATATCTGTCAATTGCTGTATTTCTTTCGTACCATCAAAATATAAAATGACTTGCTCATCAAATTGTTCTTCACCTGATAGAATTATTTCTACATAATCCTCATGCCAGGTAACCTTCCAACAGCTGCTACTGATGCTTGCACCGTCATTGTGCAATTCAAAATCTGTTTGCGATATCTTATCTTCGCCTTCTTTAAGGACTAACCGTCCACTTGCTGAACCAAAAGGCCATTCCGGTTCTCCAACAGCTTGAAGTATCACTTCATATTTTTTATCTGGTGAAACGGATGTATCGCAAGTTATCTTCTTGTAATTTACCGTATACGAAATGCAACACCAAAATACTACAAACAGTGCAATGAGCGAGCCCATAATACATAGCATAAATTTTTTCATTGATATAGCCCCCCTTTTTAATGTCCTCGTATATCCAGTTCTTTCAATAGAGAATTTCCACTTTCCCATGAATATACAATGTAATAACCGCCGTCCTCTATTTCTTCCGAAAATTGTAGTGCCTTATGTTCAATCACCTCAATGGACTGCCCTTCCTGAGTTTCCACCAAACATTCCCATTCATTACTTCTGTAACCTGAATAGTAAGCATCCAATTCTTCCAAAGACAAATCACTTCGAATTAAAATTGCTCCGAAATACTGCATTCCATTTCCGTTACCCGTCAGCTTCCCAGCCTGTGACAACGACTCTATCAATTCTGTTTCCTCTGGCAACGGGATTTCACATAATGCCTTTTCCACCTTATAGGCTGTATGGTTATTTATAAGTGGAATTGAAATCACACTGCCTATCAATACAGCTGCTGCCAATATTCCAACCAATTTTATTTTTTTCATTTATTCTAACTCTCTTACATCTGTAATATTACCATCATCACCAATATTATCAATCATTCTTTAATTCGGTACTGATAGGCTGGTATCTCCTTAATTCCATCATCAAGGATTTTATTCCCCAAATATTGAAAGCTACCATCATCAGCAAACTTTACCGTAAGTTCATGGGTTATGACCGCATCATCACAAATGACCATATCACACACCGCATCCACCGTTAATGTCACTGTTCCATCCTCATTTTCTTTGATATCAATAACCTCCGGCAGCGAAGTTCCAAAAAAAGTTGGTGCATAGTTAAGGCAGCCTAGTCGTACCCATACATAAGTCTGATTTTTTTCATCAAATACCGCATATTCCTGAATTTGCTCTGCTGTTACCGGAAGATATTCCATGATCAAACTCTCAAATTCTTCTTTTGGTATTCCATTTGAATAAACCTCGGCATCAAACGCTTTCTGATGTTTCATGGCATACAGATATTCATACATTCCATTATAGTCCAGTTTTTCCATATGGTCAGTATCCCAATTCGAGCATAAAAGATTATTTCCCTGATACCCCAGACCTTGTACGCATCTTTCTGACATTTCCCGTTGTTCCTTAGATAATGGCTTTATTCTTACCAGACAGCTTCCGTCAACAATCTCTGTAACCTCCGGTGGTTCCGGAACACATAATTCATAACAAAACCATCCTTTATCCGTATATTTCCACTCCTTTATCCTTGCATAAGAAATATAGGACAATCCATATGTATCATTGGTGTTCCATGTAGCACATGCACTTATTAAATACATGTCCTTTCCATCAAAAATAAATTTATCTCTGCCAATGCCACCATCTGACTGCAACTCGTAAAGCACTATAAAACCAGCTTTCTCTTCCTGACAGTTTTTAAGAAAATCTTCGACTTTTTTATAATTTTCCATTGCTGCATATGCTTTCATCGTTATAACCGGATACCCTTTTTCTTTTATCCGATCCTGCATTTTATAGATTGTCTTATCATCCAGAACCGTATTAACTGCCTCCCCTTTATCTGCCTGAGTATAAATATCAGAAATAAGCTCCAGAATCATTTTACACTCATCCTCTGCTTCTTTTCTTTCCGGCTCATCTATTGGAAGGTCATAACCTTTTTCCCACTGTTCTGCAACATCTTCTTTTGCATTCTCGTTTTCTTCCGTAGAATCAACATCTCTACTATCCATCAACTGACTATCTGATGTCATATCTTTCCTTATGCATCCACATAACAGGCAACTGATCAGTACAATGAACCAAATACGCTTTTTCATAAATATTGTCCTTTCCATTCAGTCACATTTCCCATATCTCCTCTGCTGATGATGTTCTCGCATTCTTTTCATAAAAAATTCCTGTACTTACAATCATCACCAATAGAATCACAAAAATGATTCCAAACTTTTTTCCAAACCATTTCATATCTTCCATCACTGTCCTCCGTATATATCATTCCATTCATCTTCAGTTAAACGCGGTGTATGCCATGTAATGTTGTTATTTTCTTCCTCTGAAACAATGTAATTTGATACATACTGGAATCCCCCGTCAGATAATGGTCTGACCGTAACATCATGCATATATACATTTGAATCGCCTGCATACGGATATATCACATGAACGTTGAGCGTTATCGTCCCATACGAATGTTCTTTATACCCAACCACCTCGGAATACGGATATTCTGGATACTCTATCTCATAAAATCCTCTTGGTTTATATTCGTATGTTTGAGTTTGATAATCGTAAATAGTTTTTTTCTGCAATTTATCACTGTCGATATTAAAATATTCCATAATTACATTTTCAAACTCTGTTTTAGGAATATGATAAACTGCACCTATGCCTAAGTTATCATCTGCTACATATGGAAATTTTTCATTATGCAACTTTGGATACAACAAATCAAACATATCATAGAAATTCAGTTCTCCAAAATCATCCTCATTCCAATCCACTAAAAACATATTATTTAACTCATATCCTATTGGCAAAAGATATTTTTCATTTAATTCCCGACACTTTGCATCCAATGGCAGTATACGAAATGCTACATGCTCTTCTGCAGAACTTAATGTTAATACATACAATTCTTCTGAAAAATAAGTTCCAGAAAACATCAGATATCCATCATCGGTATATCTCCAATAATCGGTTTGATATTCACCTTCATCCTCACTTTTCATAATCCCATCTTTGTATCCGTAATAGCATCTTTTCACATGAACCACTCCTTTTTCTGTCTGTAAATGGTAGACCGAAAATCCTCCCAGACTGCTCACTTGGAGTATTGTCACTTCTGCTTTTTCTTGTTTTTCCACCGAATCACAAAAATCTATCACATTTTGTATTTGTGTCATATCAACTCGATTTTCACAATCAACTGCCGCATATCCACATTCCCCAAATCTTTCTACAACTTTACGTACTGTTTCCATATCCTTCAGCTTATTTTTTGTTGTGGCTTCCGCATAAATATCTATCGGAATATTTATAAAATTGTCATCCATTCCTTTCTCACTGACAATTTCAATAGGTTCAGAAGATACTGGTTCTTCTGTATTCCCTTTACATCCCGAAATCCCCATCGAAAAACCTATACTAATTACCAGAAAACCACTTTTCAAGAACCTGACTATCTTTTTTGACAACATAACCGCTTCCACCTCTTCCTTTTACGTCTTCTACCATGCTGACGATCATAATAGGACGCTCCATATTCTCGTCCGTTGTAAAAACAGAAAACCATCCCAATTCAGTCCCCGTTGTATCATCTTTTGATGCTTTGATTTCTGCAGTTCCCGTTTTTCCGGCTAATATAATATCCGTTCTATGTGCTGCATAGCCAGTTCCATGAGGATTGTTTATGACTTCTTTCGTATCCTCCAAAACAGTTTGCGCCACATCCTTTGTAAATGCTTCTTTAATCCAGACATCAGGCATTGCATCTTCCTTATATGTAAGATATGGTTTTATCATATTTCCTTCATTGCAAAATGCAGAATACATACAAGCCATATGCAAAGGATTCACAAGAATCTGACCTTGTCCATAGCCACTATCAGCCAACTGTACCTCTTTTTCAATTTTTTCTGTATTGGAAAACTGCGATTTTGCCATCTTAATATCAAATGGAAGTACATCATTGAATCCCAGTTTTGTTAATGAACTTTCCATATCGTTTTCCCCAATTTTTAATGCCGCCTTTGCAAAATAAATATTATCCGAATAAATTAAAGCATTTTTTAGAATAACCGGCTCATAAGCATGAAGCGTCGTTACATAATAAGATCCCCATGAGGAATCTTTCTGCCAGCTCAATCCTTCATTCCCATAATCCTCATCTGGATCAATTGCCCCTGTTGTTAATCCAATAGCAGCTATGATAGGCTTAAACGTAGAGCCCGGACACCAGACCTGTCGAAAACGGTTATACATAGGTTTGTTCTCATCTTCATTCAGCGCATTCCACTTTTCACTTGACATGCCCCTAATAAAATCGTTGTTATCATATGAAGGTGTACTGACTAAAGCCAATACTTCTCCCGTATACTGATTGATAGCAACTGAACAGCTCTTATCATCTTTAAATTGTTCATATAATTCTTTTTGCAAATTCGAATCTATCGTTAGTTTTATATCTTTTCCATTTTCTACAATCGTGCTTACTATGATTTTTTTCTTATTGCCATTTGAATCAACAATAGTAATAGAACACCCATTCTGTCCCTTTAATTCTTTTTCAAATAATCCTTCCATTCCACTTTTTCCAATAACACTGTTCGATGTATATCCTTCCCCTGCGTGTTCTTCTAAATCTTCTGCTGTAACGTTTTGAACATATCCCACTAAATGTGCAGCAGCCTCCCCCAGTGGGTATTCCCTTACAGTGATATCTAAAATTTTCACACCTGGAATCTCTAATAATTTCTCCTGTCTGTCTTTCTCTGCCAATGTTTCCTGATCTGGCTCAATCGACATCAGTTTTAATTCATTCACCTTTGGAACTGTTTTTAATGGTACAAATGAATCATCTTTTACCCATTTTGCTGCTAATTTTTTTCTATATCTTCTGTTTTCATTTCCAATAATTCTGCCAACTGACTGATAGCATCATTCTTATTCTCTAATTTTCCGGGAACTACGCCTATAGAAGAAGCCACTCCCTCGCCTGCAAGCATGTGACCATTTCGGTCTATAATCTGCCCTCTTTTAGCACTTGTTGTAGACACTTTTACCTTATCTGTGGAATCCAGCTCTGGAAATATCAAAGAATCATTCCATATCAGCTTATATTTGCCTTTTTCCAGTATAAATGATGCCTTATTTTCAAAAGTTACATTTCCTGCAACAGTATCCATAGATGTTTCATAACAGATCTCTTTTTGTTCTTTATCATAAGATGTGATATGAACTTTCATATTATCTACACCAATTCCCTCATAAATAGCAGAATTACGTTTTACAAAATCTTCCTGACTGATATTCCCAGATATTCCTGCATCGATCATTTCATACATTTGTTCATATTCTCGATTTGAAATATGAGCCATATATGTTTTAAGAACCTTCTCCGGTGATATATCAGGTACACTTTCATACCATACAAAAAAGGCAACCACAGCTGTAATCAAACATAAATTCACGAGCCATATAATGTATATCCTGCTTTTTTTCTTTTTTTTCGTCATAGCATCTCCTTTTCTTACGGTTGTAAGATTTCAATTTAAAAAAAATTGTTCTTTCCATTTCAAAAGTTATGTCAAAGCAATCATGATTTCTTTTTTCTGTATATAATATTCCCTTAAATCTTACATCTGTAAGATTTAAATGTCAAGTCTTTATTTACTTTTTCTAAACTAATAAAACATCCGGCACCCCCTCCAGGAGTGCCAAAAACAACCTTAGCAAGCACTGCCTGTGTCATGACACAGGCGAAATTTCCCACACTTTCCTATCGTATATGCGTGTGAATTTCCATAGGGAAGTGTTCCTAACCCTCTTTTATTTTTTCTTTGGCATCTTGAAAATTGCCATATAATGCTTGCATATTTCACTTGTATATAGTATATTATAGATAACAATTAGGGTATGTGTTTGCGGACACATACTTGGAGGAGTCGGAGCAATCCGGCTCCTCTTTAATTTTCAACAAAAAGATACCTGCCTGGCAAGATTTTTTTCACTTTCCTTTATGTGTGATCCATAATATCGCCTTTCTCGAACACATCGAATCAGCCCTTTAAAACGTCTTAATGAAAATCTGTTTTAAAGGTATAAAAAAAGACCGCTCACTTTCAATTTTTCTTGAAAATGAACGGTCTTTCACGCTTCTGTTATTCTGTTGAATGATAAAAATATTACTTTCTCTTTGATGTGTTTCCGAAGCCGCAGTCCAATTTACAAATCGATCCGATGTAGTGCAACTATTGTCTCTATATGTGTCGATAGAGTAATTGAGATGCACTTTCCAGAGTATTCACTGTACTCTGGGAGTGAAAAATGTTTTCATCCTCTCTGATGAGGCTACAAAAAATTGACATGATGCACTCTCTTATGTCCCCTGCACAGAAAAAGATTGCATTATATTTTTGATGTAAGCCAGATCAGCTTACGATTGACTCTGCTCTTTCTCTATGATTCACTTATCCCGTGATGATAGCTTCTAGGATATTGTACCATAGATTGTTTGTTTGGAAAATTACTTTCCTCTTAAATGGGCAGAAGAAAACCTCCAAATCTGTTGTGGACTTGGAGGCATTATTCCAACCATTTACTATCTTAAACAATAATTTGTCTCTTTATATTTTGTCTCAATAAAAACATCTAACAAAGCTTTTTGCTCTGTAGATAATTCTGCATGATCTCTAATCCATAAATGAATTGCTTTTCCTATTGCATAAGATAAAATTTCCTGTTGCGATGCACTTATATTATTTCTAGAAACATTCGGGATAAATTCTTGATTAAAAATATTAATAACAGCTCCTCTTAATATTACTCCATCAACAAGATACGGTACCTTAATCCTTAATCCTGATAGTAAAATATTCTTAACATAACCTATATCAGTATTTTCCCAACTAAATCTTCCTTTAAATGAGTTTTTCTCATTATATGGTAGAGCAATATTTGATTCTCCTGTAATAACCAATTTTTTTATAACTTTGGGCTTTACTGGTGTATAAAGTCCATGATTAAATTGATATCTGAATTTCCCTAATGTATATCCACCAATAATACTTTCACTTGACTCTTCTATTATAAAATCGGAATCTTCAACCTCTTCTTCATCTCCCCATATGTTTATGGATTCATAATTTCCAATTTTATCAAGCGCTTCTTGGTAATCTTCTAAAACATCATAAGCTTTAAGAAATTCCCTTTCATCATCCTCTGTAATAATCGGAATATTCAAAAATGTGATTTTCCCATCAACAACACAATTTTTTATGGATATATTTTCTTCATCCAGCCAATACTCCTCTTCATTATAACAGTAACTCTTGCATCCATTTATGTTGCTTAAACATTTTACAAAATTTATTTGTTTATAGCTACAATCAATGAATGCCTCTATACCATTTAAGTACTCTGAAAGACATATGTTTCCTGCTATTATTGTTTCAATCCTCTTAATATTACATTCTAATGGCATTGATATACCTTTTTCCATTGTTGATATTTTAATCGGAATTCCACAATCCAAAAAATTATTTTCTATAAAAGATACCATTTGCTCTATGCTATTATTAAATGCACCCAAACATTGGTCATAATCCAAAATTATTTCTGTTCCCTGCTGTCTTACAGTATCTTCATAAGTAAGGCATATGTACTCGCTGTTTCTTTCAAATGAAATTCGATTCATTTTCTGTTCATTATAATAAACAGTATTAACCTCCACTTTATCGGATAACATAAAACATGCCAAAAAACCTATTCCATAATGCCCTATTGGCGAATATTCTCTATCTTGTAGCCTATAATCATCTGACGCATAATAAGATACACCAACATTCAGAAAATACTTTTTCAAAATATCTATAGACATACCACTACCATTATCCATAACCATAACTTTTTTTCGATCTTTGTCCAAAATCACTGAAATATATGGCTGATAATTTTGATATCTAAATTTTTCCATTTTAGTGGCCGATTCTTCCATAGTCTTACATGCATCAATTGAATTTTGTATTAATTCTCTTAACCCATATTTTCTATCACCATAAATATACTCTCCCATCAATAAATTGGTCACTGCATTGTAATCCAAAGAAAGTCTTAAATCAGAAAAACTAAAACCCTTCGATTGAATTTGGTTTACTACATTTGTTTTTAATGGTAATAGATATTTCTCGTCTACAAAACTTTCACATAAATCTACAGCATTTTTTAATTCTCCATTAATAGCATCAAAATATTTTAAAAGTTTTCTATGAACAGATGGGTCCTGACTTGTACCCTGAAAGAAAATTTCTAATTCATTTGTTTTAGGGTTTCTTCTTATTTTATCATAGTTCTCTATCACAAAATGTTGTTTCCATTCTAAATCACTAAATTCCTTGGGGTTCAAATATTTATATAAATATAATGGTGCTCTTTGCTCATCAATATCCAAATAGTCAGATATTCTAAGTAGCACAGAGATATACTGTGCATTAAGATCAAAATGTCCCTTTTTTTCATCATTATGCAAGTTCTTTTTTATCCATTCAAAATCTTCATTATGCGACATGCATATTTGTGCAAGTTCAGATTTAAATGAAATATTTGTTGATTCTGGAATCAAAAATAACCTTTCATCCATCTTTGTCTCAATATAATCTCTCGCACGTTTACCATGTACAGGCCTTACGCACTCTTGCAAAGCGGTCATTTCATCCCCATATTTCTCAAGTACTTTACTATATTTTCTTTCACCCAATATCGCATGGTCTGCTTTGATTTCCTTAATTTCGTCCACATTTGCAATCATTCCAATATCATGCAACAATGCACTATATATAAGTAATGCTACTTCTAATTCACTTAATTTATTTATATCCACAACAAGTGCATACATATATTCCATCACATTTATAGAATGTCTTACACCATGAACTGTATAACTTGCAAAAACATTATTAATTTGCGGTAATATCGTATTAGCATATTCTATAGTTTCATCTAACTTACTTAAAAATTTACTATCTTTTTCCTTTAACCACATATATAAATGGCTTTCCTGTACTTTTTCTATCATCTTTATCACTCTCTATTAGTTATTACCTAATTCCAAATATCCATCTAATTTCAATATTCCTAATATAACAGGAGCCTCCAAGTTGTTTAAACTCAAAGGCTCTTTTTCTTACATATCTTTATGCAAGCGCAGGTTCCTTCCCTGCAATAATCGCTTTCACTTCTTCTACGTTTTTATCTGTAGCCATAGCAATCTGCTCTACAGTAAAACCATTGTTATGCATATTAAGAATAATTTTTTCTTCTTTTCTTGCCTCTCCAATCGCAATACCATCTTCTTTTATTCCCTGACTCAAGTTACACATAACGCTCACATCCTTCCTGAAGTTCTCCTCAATAGGAATATCGTATTCATTTCCAATTATGTTTAGTTTTTCATCTATTGTAAGTTCCTTGGATAACAATGCTCCCAGCAGACGGTGCAGTTCATACGTCTCATCATGTTCCGGCAGATTCTTTGCCAGTCCAAGCAGGATGATATTCAGCAGGTCAAGATTTCCCTTCCATTCATAGGAACCGATTAAATCTTCCTTGGTGAGATGCACATGACTCATGCTGCTCTCGTCCATGTTCATACATACCCAGATCGAATATACACGCTTAATGTCATCGTAGCTGGAGTTCTCAAAATCACGTTCTTTTTGTGATGAGATCAGTCTGCTCACATAAAAGATTGCCCGGTTTAAGATTTCATATCCCGTCGGCTCGTCTTTCTGTGCTTCTACATTGATGATAATCTGTGACAATCCATCTTTCATGCGCACATAAAAAACGATATCAAATCTTACCAGACCTTCATTGATCTCTTCATTTTCTGTGTTGAAACCGACCAGTCTTTCACCATTTTTTTCGCTGGCTGCATTTGTGAGTCCAGGCTCTACCGGTACCGTACTGATATGTGGTGTTCCCTCGATGCAGTTGACCACATCCTTGGGATTCATGCCCTTAAACTCATCAACTGTTTTTACCAGTATATGTGCCAGTATGCTCTTCTGCCCTAACAGACGCTTTGCACTCGTATCATACTGTGCATCCTTGTCTGTTGCTTTCACTGCATTTTTTAATTCTGTATTCACTGGCCTTCCTCCTTTTTGTAACAGATATAGTCATCCCCAAAAAGGCATCTGACCACACCTATATTATAACTTACCCGTTTCTTTTATACAATCAATTTTTTACATTAGAAAAAATGAACAAAAGAATTGAAAATGGTTTCTATCTTATCATTTCTTTATTCTTCATCCATGAATGCCTGATATAATCGTTTTGCTTCTGTCTCATTAGTTGTTTTCTTATTTTTCTCTACTATTTTGACTGTAAGATCCTGTTGCATTTTTATTGCTACTGGCTTTGTAGATGCCCTTTTGTTCAATCGTAATACTGTTCCTACATATTTCTGAACTTTAGAAGATTTAACAGTAGGAATTTTTTCTCCCCTGAGTCCCATCTCTACAATTTTTGATGCTTCTAGCATTTCATCCAAATCCATCGAAGCAATCAGCCTACCAGAAACTTGCCCTTTTCTAATGGGAGTTGCTTTCACAGCAACAGCCTTTACCGGAATTGCTCCCGTTCTTCCCCCTTTTTCTACTGTTATTCCTGCTATTTTCTTTCTTCGACTACTTATAGATTTATTTATTTTTGCTTTTGGCATATTATTCACCTACTTTCTTGTCAACAATATTTACAACACCGCTCAGAATATCTTTAAATGAAATTATTTCAAATTCATTTTCCTGCAAATCTTCAATTTTATATTCAACTGCATCATCACTCGCTCTATCCCTAACCATAACTTCTACATATCTGTCTTTTACCTTTTTACTCTCCACAATGTAAAGTACCGGAAAAAAAGCTTCATATTCAGCGGCTGATACAATACTTCTTATTTCATTATACTCTTTTTTACTAATAACCCCACTATTAAGTTTAGCCTTGGCTCCTTTCAAGATTCCAGCTATATTATTCTCGATTTCTTTCGTGTGGCGATCTCCTGTTGTAATTTGCTCTAAATACCTTTTACATATTGTTGCCGGATTTGAAGTCGGCGGTTGTTTTGAAGAATTAAATTCTGTTGTACACCAAGCATAATGAATATTTTTATAGTATCTTTTTGCTATTTTATATGCTAATTGTGTCCCAACTGAATATAAAAAAGGATTTTTCTTTACATCTAATCCCATATTCTATCCTCTCCCTCATCATTAGAATTCACTTATATCTTACCACAATAAACTTCATTTTTCTTTCAAATAATTTAAAAAATAATAGATTCGTGCTAAATGTAATTAATTTCACAAAAACCTGACTGGAACCACTGTCTATTAACTGTATTTCTATTTTATATGCATAAATCATAGTAATGTACCTGCCACATAATTTGTGTTAATTTCTACATCAATTTTCCAACCGTTTCAGCCTTCTTCCACTTATTTCCCTATTACACACTTTTCTATTCCTATTGTTCTGCACTTATTTTCTATTTTTATGCCAACAATAAAACGCCCGGATCATCGGGCATTTTATTCTTACCATAAACTGGCAGGAACAACGTTTCCTATTTACTTGCTGCCATTCCTGCCGCAGCCTTACTCATATCGAATCTCCTGTTCCATGACAATGCCTGACTGGAACTGTATCAGCAGCTTCTCGCTAGATTCCACTTTGATGGTGGAGATCAGCCGTCTGACAAGGTCATTGTCGAACTCTGGTATCTGGCAGGTGCTTGTGCTTAAGTAATGGTCGATATCTTGGATTCTCTGTTCATAGCTGTCAGCCATCCATTTCTCGTTTCTGGCTGTTTTCTGTGCCTCTTTTAGGGCATTAATTCCCTCTGCTATGGTGCGGTAGCGTTCATCAAACTCTGGTGTGTAGGAGCCGGTCTTTGCATTCTCCGCAATCAGGGCCACCATCTCTTCCTGCTTTTCTTTTATCTTTTCTTCATATTCCCCGGACTCTTTTGCGGTGTTGTAGTTCCCGATGACATGAATGATGTTCTGCCGGAAGTTTTCCATAAATTCCATATCATCACTGGTGATTCTGTGGATGGCTTCCATCACCTCCCAGTATAATAATGGTGTAGTCAATCAAGACTACTTGGTTAATAAGTTTCTATAAATCAGATAAACTACTCTCTGATTTTTCCATCAAAAAAGGTGTATCGCATTGAAGTTTTTCACTTCACTGCGATACACCTTGATGTGTGTAGTAAACTCTTGCTGCTTTTTCTACTAATATTCCGTTTTTTCGTATTTTCCACTTTCGTTCCACCATGTACTGCACTCCATCTCTCAAATTCATCGGCTCTGCATCTATGCGTCTGGCTCTTTTTTTACTAATATATTCATTTGTTTAACATCTATCAAAGTTTCTTGTTTACACTTAGGGCAAAACAAGGGGAAATTCTCTAAAATTGTATCATCGCGTATTTTAACTCTTGTCTTATTGTTGCATATTGGACATGTCACCCATTTTTGTTTAGACACAACATTGCCTCCTTACTCCATGTATTTTGTTTTTTATACACAATTTTTCACTTTTTAAAAGTATTTATTCTATTTACCAATTGTTCTAAAAGCTAATTGTCAAATATCCTTCCTCAAATTTAGCTCCTACAATCTCTTTCCCCGCAAATTCGTCTGGTATTGGAAACTTTCGTCTCTCGTTTCGCACACCTACAATCAGCTCATTTTTATCCTGTTCCAATCTCAATTCTTCTTTATCCGCAAATGGAAGATAGATCTTAAGACACTTCTTCTCATTATCGATGCTATAAATCTCCTTTTTAAACAGAACATCATCAGGGTCACTCCCTTCAAAAATATGGTTCCCAACTTGTCTCAATACATCTAAAGTACGCAATTCCTGTTGTTGTAGTTCAACATAAAACCGTGGCACTTCACTAAAACTTTCTTTTATTTCCTGTAAAGCATCCTCCTGCAATTTTATCCATTTATTAAAATATCCGTCCATTGCCTTTGCTGGATAAATATGATTCACAATAACTGCATCCACATTATAATGATACAAATACAGACAGGTAAAATTTCGTTTTGCTTCGTTGATTACAATCTTTTCTGGTGTAGTAACCACCCGTAAGCTTACAACTTCCTTATTCAACATCAAATCTTGTAGACGTTGCATTTTATCCATTAAATATTCGATATCATCAAACACATTATCTTTAGGCATAGGAATTTTCATAACCTTTTCTACAACTGGTCCTACCGATTTAACCCCTGCTTTTTTTACCGGTAATACCTTTTTTATCATACCTGACAATCTTTCTGGGTATTTTAGTAAAGCTAACGTTTCACCTGTGGGTGCACAATCTACAATAATGGTATCGTAATCCCCATTTTCATACATTTCTAAAATTTTAAACATAGAGAACAATTCTTCTAATCCTGGAAATACTAATAACTCTTCTACCTCTATCCCGCTTCCACTTTTCATTGTAAGCAGTTGCTTAAAGTAATCTTTTAAGTTACCCCAGCTCTTTTCACTTTCATACACAGTATCTATTTCCATTGCATACAAATTTTCTGCAAGCCTCGTCGGCTCCTTATCAATTTTTCTATCAATAATAATCCATTGATCAAAAAAATCATTCTTAATATTTTGGGGAAGAATTCGATTGATGTAGAGTCCATCCACATTGAAATTATATAGATTCATATACATATAATTGCGTTTTGTTTCCTCCACAACCATTTTTTCAGGAGTAGTTACAATTCTTATACTTGTAATGTCCCGATTCTTTAAAAGTTCTTGTAATTCTACTAATTTCAAATACATTTTCTCAATATCATTCATGGCATTTTTGTTTGGCATCTCAACCTTAAATACCGACTTTGAAATTGGTGCCAACATTCTCACACCTACTTTACCAATCGGAAAAAGCTTTTCCATATACCACGAAAGTAATTCTGGAAATTTAAGCAATGCAAGTGTTTCACCCGTAGGAGCACAGTCAACTATAATTCTCTCATATCTTTCATTATTATAAATATCAGCTATTTTAAGCAATGAAAATAATTCTTCCATTCCCGGCATCATTCCCATATCCTGCAAACTATAATCATCCACTTCTGAAAGCAAATTTCCCAAATATTTCATAACAGAAGAAAAATTATTTTCCATGACATATTCTGGATCAATTTCATAAATATCTAAATTAGGTAGCACATTTTCTGCTTCCTTTCCCAACCTACGTTCAAATATATCACCCAAATTATGTGCCATATCTGTACTAACAAGTAATGTTTTCTTTCCTTCTGTCGCACTCTTAATGGCATGTGCTGCTGCAATACTACTTTTTCCTACTCCGCCTTTTCCCGTAAAAATATAAATTCGATTCATTTTTTTCTCCTCGTATTATATAGTAGTAGTTTTTATAGACCCTCTCCAAGGTCTGTATGCTATACTGTTTGGAGATACTGTGGATTGGTTTTCACCCCCTACCACTTGATGGTTTAAGAAAGGCTACAACCACAGTCTCTTTGTATAGTTGTTAATCAGTTAGATACCGCATGACGGTTTATTTAGAACGAGGTTACAATCGCAAGGAGTACCTGTGGCTCTAAACAGTATCAAATTTATTCAAAGGAGTTTTCTTATGATTTACGTTGGAATTGATGTTGCAAAAGACAAACACGATTGTTTTATCACAAACTCAGAAGGAGAAGTGCTTTTTAACGCATTTACTATTCCAAACAATGCGGATGGTTTCCATGACCTCATGCGCATAGTCGATCTCTGCCTGTGTTGGGCTGAAGACCTCGTTGATGCCTTCGACGTGTCTTGGAGAGATGGATGCTTTGCCGGAGAAGCCCAGGCTCTTTGCAAAGCTGGCGTCGGTATACAGTCCTTCGATGTCGTCCACGTCGGTGAATGGGGTGTCGTATACGTCGATGCCGCAGGCGCGGGCAGCGCATACCAGACGGGTA
>OMEB01000413.1_pt1 | contig 22384 bp, 15 predicted proteins | sample 1645311 | NCBI WGS metagenome assembly OMEB01 (sample SAMEA103958119, study PRJEB25191) | human gut metagenome | biome: human-associated habitat [ENVO:00009003]; feature: intestine environment [ENVO:2100002]; material: feces | place: Germany | collected 2013/2015 | reverse complement strand
ACGGGGTAGCCTGTATCTTGGAGATAATCCAGTATGGATGCGAAACCAGTGCAAGAATCAACATGCCGGCACCAAGGATGCAGAGCATACCGATGAATTTGCCTGGGTGTTCGCGATTGGCGTAGCGTTGCATGAGCAAGGAGGTCAGCAGACCCGACATTCCGAATGCGTGCAGCGTCCAGTCACTGGGAATGAAAGGCAACAACAGGATACGGCTTCCGTACTCTTCCGGGATAAGGCCGGAATGGCTGATTACAGCGAGCGTTATCACTGCAAACCATGCAACCGCGTTTTTACGCAGGCTTTCGCGGGTGAACAGATAGATACCGGCACATACGGCATATGTCCAGCCTATAAGACCGAGGATTCCCCACCAACTTGTATGGAACGGTTTCCCGTTGAGGTCTTTATAAATAACCAGCGTTGCAAGCAATACCACGCCTGCTACTTTCATTACGGTGAAAAGGGCTTTTTTTGTACCTTCGGCCTTTGGATATACTCCCCATGTCAGGAAGAAACCGATTACCATAAGGATAGTAAACCAGGAATGGGAAAGACCGCCTTCGATGCCGCCGCTATTAAGTGAGAACAGCCCCATGGCAATGAGCGCCACCGTACGCCAGAATATATGTGCAATGACCTGTGTGGTTGTATCGCCCTTTTTATAACGGTTCTGTATGGCAAAGGATACTGACATGCCCATGCAGAACAGAAAGGCCGGGAAGATGGTATCGGAAAATCCCAGCATATCCTCATCGGCAGCGGCGTGCATCAGCCAGTGAGGAACATTCTTCAAACCGGGAATGTCGTTTACGAAGAGCATAAGGAACATGGTGAGTGCGCGGAATACATCTACCGCAGCCACTCGTTGGAGTGTTAAGTTTTTCATGATAAATCTGTTTTGGGGGTTCAAGGGGCAAATATAGGAAAGAATTTCTCAATATGGGGTATCAGGTTATAAAAAAGCCATTCAATCGCAGTATCATTGCAGTTGAATGGCTTTTAGCACGTTTTTAAAGGAATTCCTTATTCAAACAAGGATTTGGCGATTCCCATTTCCAGTCCTCTCAGCTCTGCCAATCCTCTCAGACGGCCGATGCAGGAGTACCCCGGATTGGTTTTCTTCTTCAAGTCATCCACCATCTGGTGACCGTGGTCGGGACGCATCGGAATGGAAACCTTACGGCGCTGCTGCAGCTCGAGGAAAGCCTTCATCACATGGTACATATCGACGTTGCCTTCCAGATGGTTGGCTTCGTAGAAGTTTCCTTCCTCATCGCGTTGCGTGCTGCGCAGGTGCACGAAGTTAATGCGGTCGCCGAACTGCTCCATCAGGGCGGCACAGTCATTGGCGCTGCTTACGCCCAAAGAACCGGTGCAGAGGCACAGACCGTTGCTCTTGTTGGGAACAGCGTCAATCAGAGCCTGGAAATCGGCGCCGCAGCTCATGATACGCGGCAGGCCCAGGATTGAACAGGGCGGGTCGTCCGGATGGATCACCAGCTCGATGCCGGCCTCGTCGGCAACGGGACAGATTTCGCTGAGGAAATATATCAGGTTGGAGCGCAGCTTTTCGGGGGTGATGTCCTTATAGCGGTCAAGCTCTTTCTGGAACTGCTCCAAGGTAAAGCTCTCTTCCGAACCGGGCAGGCCGACAATCATGTTGTGTACCAGCAACAGCCTGTCGTCTTCCGTCATCTGCTCGAAGCGGGCTTTGGCCCTGGCCTTTTCCGCGTCGGTGTAATCGGCTTCCGCACCAGGGCGCTTCAGCAGGAAGAGGTCGAAAGCGATGAAGGCCGCGCGTTCGAAGCGCAGGGCGCGGCTGCCGTCGGGAAGCTCGTAGGCAAGATCGGTACGCGTCCAGTCCAGTACGGGCATGAAGTTGTACGTCACGATGTTCACACCGCATTTGCCGAGGTTGCGCAGGCTTTCCTTGTAGTTGTCGATATACCGTTGGAAATCTCCGGTCTGCGTCTTGATGTGCTCGTGTACGGGTACGCTCTCAACGACCGACCAGCGGAGACCTGCGGCTTCAATCATCTCCTTGCGTTTCATGATTTCTTCCACCGTCCACACCTCGCCGTTGGGGATGTGGTGCAGGGCGTTCACGATGCCGGTGGCTCCGGCCTGTCTGATGTCCCATAGGCTGACAGGGTCGTTAGGACCGTACCAGCGCCAGGTTTGTTCACAAAGTATCATATTGTAATGGTATAAGTTTATAAAGTATATGTCTGTCTATTATGAATGAGGATGTGCTAAAATATACTTGATGATTTCTTTTTTAGGCACGGATTACACGGATAGACACGGATTTCACGGAAAAAGGGATAAAATAAATCCGTGTCTATCCGTGTAATCCGTGCCTAAAAAAGAAACAGATAGCAAGTGAGTTTTATTTTGGCATACTCTCACGGATTTCATCAGATGGAGAATGCGTCGAAACCGCCGTCCACCACCGAGAGTGCCCCGGTCACGAAGCTGGAAGCATCACTGATGAGGTAGTGGATGGTTCCGAACAGCTCTTCCGGTTCGGCAAAGCGTCCGCACGGAGTGTGGGCGATGATGGTCTTTGCACGGTCTGTGTACGAACCGTCGGGGTTGGTGAGCAGCGCACGGTTCTGGTTGGTGAGCAGGAATCCCGGAACAATGGCGTTCACGCGGAGTTCGGGGCTGAATTTGGTTGCCAGTTCGGTCGCCATATAGCGTGTATAATTGCCGATGGCCGCTTTGGCGGAACCGTAACCTACTACGCGCGTCAGCGGACGAAGGGCGGATTCGGAGCAGAAATTAACGATGGCGCCTTTCTTGTTCTTTGCCATGACGTCTACGAACACCATGGTGGGAAGCACCGTACCGAAGAGGTTCAGGTCTACCACTTTGCGGAATGCGTCCACATCGAGGTCGAGCACGGTCTTGTCCGGAGCGATGGTAGCGCCCGGCATGTTGCCGCCTGCGGCGTTCAGCAGCACATCGATAGTGCCGAAGCGTTCGAGGATGGCTTTCTTGTTTTCTTCCAGCACTTCCTTGTTCAGTACGTCGGTTACGAGAAACAGGGCTTCGGACTTTCGGTTAAGCTCGGCTTCCAGTTCCCTGCCTGCCTCTTCCACACGGTCCAGAATTACGATTTTAGCTCCTTGCTCGGCCAGATAGTTGGCGATGTTTTTTCCTAAAATGCCACAACCACCTGTTATGACGATTACTTTGTCTTTAATGTCGAATAAGTTTTTCATGATTTATGTCTTTAATGTCAGTTCGATATTATTCAATAAATATCTTATTGAATAATAGGAATATAGAGAAAAAGTATTTAATTATAACATTTAAACGATTACCGCTATGTTCCCAAAGTCCAAAATTACAGAAATTTATTATATGGCAGATGATTTCTGTAAGGAATTTGCATGGTGACAAGAAAAATATATGGTAAAAGACAGTAACCGCAAGCATTGTAACAAACAGAACCGGATGAGTGATACTGAGATTATAACCATTCTTATTTTATTTCATCCTGGTGATTTCAGATGCTTCAGCCCTTATTATAAGGGGGATGCCTGTAAACGTTTGAAACAGTTGTTTTCATGTTTAGTTTCCTACAATTGTTTTGTTGAACTGAGAGAGGAAGTGTTCCATGAACTGCTTATTTGGGTTCAAGTTGTATCTGATTATCAATGATAAGGAGGAAATTCTTAATTTCATGTTCACTTCGGGAAATGCAGATGAACGTGAACCTCTAAAGCAAAGTAAGTTCTTAGAGAATATAAAAGGAAAATTATGTGTTGATAAGGGATATATCGGACAGAACTTGTTTAATTTGTTCGAGGTTTTTCCATAGTGAAGAGGCCAGGATAGTGGCGAAGACGGAGAAATCGTAGCTGGCAGCATAACGTGCCGTTTCTGTAAGATGTAGGTTGAAGCATTTTAGGCAGCAATTGCTACGTTTTGGTTCTTTTTCCAGTCCGTGGATAGCTACCAGCTAACCTTCGTAGTCATAGTGAGCATTGATGAAATCAAGATTTTAATCTGTTACAAAACGGATTGCTTCTTATTTCTCCTCTCTTGTAAATATTGAGATTGCGGTAAAACACAGTAGGGGGTATGTTGTTGGCCAATATGCACTCTATGATGGCAGAAGAACAGGGAGTGCAGTAAGAATGTAGCAATACCCTGTTTTCTGCGTTGGGAGTTTGAATTTGAGCATATCGAAAATTTCCTCTCTGTGGGTAAAGATACGTTTTTATGTATTAGAATTTACCTTTAAGAATGGTTTCATTTGTAGAAAAATTTTCTTTTACAGTTAATGTTACATTGTTACCGTTGAAATGAAATGTGATGTCAAGAGCGCTAATCCAATCTACATAATGTACTTTTAGCTGTAAGTCGTCTGTCGGTAGCCATGCATAACTACCTGCTACGTGGAAAGTCTTTTCAAGCCCGTTAAAGCTACCTACAGGTGTAATGGAATAGGGTGGGTATGCATTGATTGTACCTGTTAACCACTGTTTGTAACCAAAGGGTAGGATATGGCTTGTCCCATTTTTATCATCAATTTTCAAATTCACTTCTTTGGGGCCGAATAATAAATGTAGATGTTGCCAGCCGTATCGGTTCGTTTCAAGGGTAATGGTTCGGTTGGCATAAGCAGTTGCCAATGGTGATTGTTTTTTTCCTTGTACTGTGGGAAGTGTATAGCTTATTTGCTTCTTTTTCAATCGAGCATAGGCCTTCCCTGGTATAAGTGCTTGGTTCTTTATGGCAGACAGTAGTTTGTTCCATACTAATCTGCGCTGATTACGGCCGTTTATTAGCGTACATTCTGTAATGACAACTACCATGTCTTCTTTCGGCATGATGAGTACGTATTGCCCTAATGCGCCATCGGCCCGTACAGCACCAGGATAGTCGCACAGCCACATCTGATAGCCATAGTCTTCATCTCCCGCTTCCATTTGCTTGCTTGTCATTTGTTTTATCCATGATGACGATAGCAGTTGTTTGCCTTTCCACTTGCCTTGATTTAGGAGTAATAGACCGAACTTGGCAAGTGATTCACTTTGTATGTGTAGGCCCCATCCACCTGTATGAATTCCTTCTGGACTGATTTCCCATGCAACTTCTTTGATATTCATTGGATTAAAAAGCTTTAGTTTCAAATAGTCCAACAGTGTCATGCCAGTTACTTTTTGTATAATAGCAGAAAGCACATAGGTACTGATAGAATCATATTCAAACTGCACTCCAGGGGTTTTCACAGGTTTGGCAAGAAAGGTGGATAACCAGTTTGTACAAACGTTGCGCATATTCCAATCGGGTGTGATACCAGAAGTCATTGTAAGTAGATGGCGTACAGTTATGTTAGATAAGTTCTCTGAAACGGAGTCCGGTAATTGTTCTGGAAAGAAAGAAACAATGCGATCATTCAGTCTTAGACGGTTATCTGCAATGGCTAATCCTACGGCTGCGCCCACAAAGGTTTTGGAGCAAGAGTACATTGTATGGCGATATTCAGGTGCGAAAGGAGTTGGATAAATTTCACCTATCACTTTGCCATGACGTAGCACAATGACACTATGGATGTCTGTGTGTGGTAAAGCTGTCAAGGAATCGAATAGCGTGATGACTGCTTCGGATGGAACACCTTCGGCTTCTGGGATAGAGCGTTGTAATTCATTGGTTTGTGCCAATAAAGATGTATGCACAAGCATACATAGAGTGAGTAAGACAAGATTGATTTTCATGATGTTAAATTGGGGTATGTTAGTTTTCTATTGAAAAACCTAATTTTTGTAATCCTTTTTGTATATCAGGATGGCTCATGAATAATTTCCATAGCAATCCGCTGCGATAATTTTCTATCATAACTGCAATAGGCCCTTGGTCTATGGCAAGGTAACGTTGTGGGTACCAATTGTCCGTCTCGCTGAAAGCATCGTAGAATCCATATGGACCGAACACTTTTTCACCCATTTCATAGAGATGGCGCATTACTTGTAGCGAATACTCTGGGGTATAGACAATGGAGGAGAGGGCAGCTGTAGGAGAAATTACCCCTTTGTCATCGTGCTCATTGGGTGCATGTGCCGCATACCCGTTCACGGAGTAACTAGCTGTCAGTCCCCAACAGTCGCTACCAAATCCTTTATGGCATTTAGGATTGCGGATGCAGTAGGCCCGGTTGGCAAGTGTCAAATTTTTCATTTCATTAAAGTAATCAGAGCAGTATTTGTCTTTTAATTTTGTGGGGTTGAGGCCAAGGAAAGAGTATTGTGCCCAAAAAAGAGGTCCGGCTTTGGAGTCTTGATAACGTAAATTCAGTTCTATATTTTCCACTTTGTGAGGACTGAGGATAGCTCCGTTCTCTGCCCATCCTTCGTGGTAGACTTTTGGTGGTATTCCGTGCGTTGGCGAGGCGGCTGCAAGTATGTACATGATGAGACATTCGTTGTAACCATGTATAGGGAAGTTCATCTCCCATGCATATTGGGGACTCCAGTGCCAATAGAGAACATTTTGTCCGTTTTGTCGGTAGAAATTCCAGTCTACTTCACGCCATAGCTGGTCAATACGTGTAGCAAGTGAAAGTTCTCTTTCTGTCAGAGCCTTTTCAGTTGGAGTTTGTCTTGAGCTGTCTTTGTTCACATAATATTGATGTACAGTTAGGAGGGCTTGCATGATGAAAGCTGTTTCCACAAGATCTCCTCCGTTGTCTTTTTGTCCGAAAGGTTTTACTTTACCAGTGTCTCCATGCCACCAATGAGGATAGACTCCATGGAAGCGATCGGCTGTTTCAAGGAAGGTGATGATGCGTTCCATGCGTTTTAAACCTTCTTCGCGGGTGACATAACCACGATCGATGCCAGCTAATATTGCCATGATGCCGAAACCACTTCCTCCGGAAGTTACTATATTTTGGTCGTTCTCAGGATAGATACCGTCCATGTGGATACGTTCGCGTGCAAGTCCGCTGTTGGGTTCCGCTCCTTCCCAAAAGTAGCGGAAAGTGCGGTGTTGTACAGTATCCAGCAATGCTTCGTCGCTCAGTTGGTTTTTGGCTTGCTTAGCTGTAATATTTGTACATTGGGAGAATCCTAATAATAGGTAGCAGAATAAAAGAGAATATAGGATATTCATAATTATTTGAAAGCTAATTTGACAAGTATAGGATAGTGATCAGAAAGAAAACCATTATTGGGCTCGTCCTGAATGACTCGGTAACGGTTTACTTCGATATTATCAGTAGTAAATATATAATCAAGTAGCGTGCATTCCTCTTTTGTTAAGCGGCCGAAGTCGTGGAATGACCAAGAAGGGCCATAAGTTACATTTGCAGTTTTTAGAGAGTTCTTCATGCCATTTTCTTCTAACACTTGTAGTGGTGTTTCATCAGGAGTACAGTTGAAATCTCCGGTGAGGATGGCAGGTATATGCGGAGCAATTTCTTTTATTTTTTGTACAATGAGTCGAGCACTTTCTTTGCGTGCTATTTTTCCGTCATTGTCAAGATGGGTATTGAAAAAGACAAGTTCCTTTCCATTTCTTTTTTCTTTTAATATGGCCCAAGTAGTGATACGGTTATAAGACGCATCCCATCCTTTTATACCTATAGAATCAGGATGTTCGCTGAGTGCGAAATTACCGCTTTTTAGGAGAGTGAACCGATTTGGATTGAAGAATATCGGACAGTATTCACCGGCTTCTTTTCCATCGTCTCGTCCTACGCCTAAGGCTGTATACTGAGGAAGACCCTGTTTCAGGTCTTCCATTTGGTTATGACATACTTCTTGCATACCTAATAGATCGGGATGATAGTAAGTAATCATTTGATAAACATTCTCTTTACGGTACTTCCAGTTGTTGGCACTGTCTGAAGGGGCATCCAGACGTATGTTAAATGTCATTACTTCCACCGATTTGTCGGTGGAAGTATACTGATTTTTGCAACAACACAGTGATAGAAGACCACTGAAGCAGAGTAGAAAAATATAATGTTTCATTTTTTGTTATTTTAATGTCAATCTTGCAGTTTTTGTAGCCTGACTACTTCCACCAATGAATATATCAAATTCACCCGGTTCGGTTACTTGGTTCAGGTCATAGTCATAGAATCGGAGCAAATCAGCTGTAATTTTGAAAGAAACAGTCTTACTTTCTCCTGCTTTGAGGAATATTTTTTTAAATCCTTTCAGTTCGCGTACTGGTCGGGTGATACTTCCCACAAGATCCCGAATGTAAAGTTGTACAACTTCTGCTCCATCGTATTTCCCACTGTTTGTAACTTGGATTGTAGCTGTTATTGTTTCGTTTTGTTTCATGGTTGGGGTGTTCAGTACAATATCTCCATATTGGAAAGTTGTGTATGATAGACCGTAGCCGAAAGGATAGAGCGCATCATTATCTACATCCAAATAGTTGCTGCGGAATTTTTCGAACCATTTCCCATTTTGTAGAGGGCGTCCTGTGTTTTTATGATTGTAAAACAAGGGGATTTGCCCTACATTTTTAGGGAAAGTCATGGTCAGTTTTCCACTAGGATTGACATCACCGAATAATACATCTCCAATTGCATAGGCTGCTTCACTTCCACCGAACCATACATTCAGTATAGCGGGTACATTTTTATGTTCCCAGGTCAGTGTTAATGGACGTCCAGTAAAAAGGGTAAGTATCACGGGCTTACCTGTCTTCAGTAGGGCTTCCAATAAAGTTCGTTGTACGTCTGGGAGGTTAAGATTAGTACGACAGGAACTTTCACCACTCATTTCGGAACTTTCGCCTAAAGCAGCTACAATGACGTCTGCATTATTAGCTACTTTCAGCGCTTCGTCTAGCATTTCTTGGTTCGTCCGCTGGTCGCGATTCAGCGAACGCCCGAACATAGTAGCGCGCTCTTCATAAGCTGCATCGTTTATAAGGTTACTTCCTTTAGCATGGATTACGTTCACTTTGCCTGCCAACATTTCCTTCAGTCCTTCATATAAGGATGGGTAGTCATTGAGCCGGGCTGCTACGCTCCATGTACCTGGCATATTGCTACGAGTGTTTCCTAATGGACCAATAACAGCAACTGTGCCTTCTTTCTTGAGTGGAAGAAGGGGAGAAAGGGAGTGGGTAGTCGTGCCGTTTTTGTCTATTTTATTAAAAGGTTCGTTTTTTAATAGTACGAAACTTTCGGCAGCTATTCGCCGGGCAGCCTTTCGATGAGCTTTTGTAAAAATGTCGCGTGTAGGGCGTTTTAAATCACAGTATTTGTAGGGATTATCAAACAGCCCCAATTTGTATTTGGCTTCAAGGATACGTCGGCAAGCCGTATTTAAGGTTTCCATACTTATTTTTCCTTGTACAAGAGATTGTTTGAGAGTCCCTATGAATCCTTCACTTACCATGTCCATGTCTACACCTGCATTGAGGGCCCGTGCAGAAACGGTTTGTAGATCTCCTATGCCATGTGCTACCATTTCGGATATACCAGTGAAATCTGTTACAACAAATCCATTGAAGTTCCATTGTCGACGAAGTACATCAGTCATCAGCCAGTGATTGGCAGTTGCGGGTATGCCATCTACTTCATTGAAGGATGCCATGACACTACTAACTCCAGCCTCTACAGCGGCTTGATAAGGGTATAAGTATTCGTTAAACATGCGATTACGACTCATGTCTACAGTATTATAGTCTCGTCCGGCCTCCCCTGCTCCATAAAGGGCAAAGTGTTTAACACAAGCCATAATTTCGTCATCGCGTTGAAGCTGTTGTTCATTGTTTGCTCCTTGATAGCCTAGTACCATCGCTCGCGCTATTGCTCCACCTAAAAAGGGGTCTTCTCCATTACCTTCGCTAACGCGTCCCCAGCGTGGATCTCTACTGATATCTACCATTGGACTGAATGTCCAACAGATGCCATCAGCACTAGCTTCTACAGCAGCAATACGTGCTGATTCTTGAATAGCTGCCAAATTCCAACTACATGAAAGTCCTAGAGGAATGGGAAATATGGTTTCATAACCATGTACCACATCCATGCCAAAAAGTAGAGGGATACCTAATCGTGAGTTCTCTACGGCTAGTTTTTGTACTTCGCGTATTTTATCTACTCCTTTCAGATTGAGTACTCCACCTACTAGACCTTGCTCTATTTGTCGGGCTACGCCGCTGTTACGGGCCTGCCCAGTGGTGATTTCACCGGTGACGGGCAGGTTTAACTGGCCTATTTTCTCCTCTATGGTCATTTTTTTCATCAGTTCTGTTACGAACTTGTCCATTTCCTGAGGTGTACTTTTCAGGCTATTTTTTCCCGGCATTGCAATTGCCATGAGTGTGGATAGAGAAAAGGCTATAAATAATATTCTTTTTTTCATATCTTATAACTTGAAATATATCAAGTGAAAATAGATTGTTATACTATATAGATTTTGCCAATGAGGCTTATTCGTCTTTTGGTTCTTTTAATAAATCGGGAGTCTGAGTGTATTGGTTGAAAGGAAGTGGCAAAAGAGCTTTGTCTTCAGACCATCCTACCAATTCTGTCTTTGCTAGGCCCGTGCGTACAAGGTCGTTATAGCGTTCGCCCCATTCGCATACTAACTCCATACGACGTTCATCGATGACTTGTTCAAAGGTTACATTCTTAAGTTCGGGCATTTTGGCACGTCTTCTGACTTCATTGAAAGGATTGTCACCACTTTTGCCATTTTTAATTTTAGCTTCTGCATTCATCAATAGTACATCGGCATAACGGAAGATTCGTACATTGTTGTTTGTACCATATTTTGTTCGTCCCGGAGTCAATTGGTTGGTCGGCGTATAGGCCTTTCCATTCCAGCAGTCTGTTTTTGCAGAATTGATCTGTGGCTTGATCACGTCACCGTCTGGAGTTGTAGAGCCTGCTAACAAGAATGATGTTGTGGCACGCACAGTTTCGCCACGTTCGTAAGCCCAATCACGGAAGGACTTCAAAATGCCACAATCCCCCCATCCATTGATATTGCTACCGGAATTATTGGGACCTTGGCAAGTGAACCACTCTCCTGGATCGATTAAGTCACCGGAACCATTGCCAAAATCGGTCATTTGGCATTCGAATATGGATTCGTCACAAAGTTTTCCTGGAATTTTGAACAACTGATAGAAGTCTGGATAGAGTGTAAACTTTCCGTTCTTGATGATGTCGTCTGTTAATTCCTCCACCTTGGTATAGTTAGCTTGATTCAGATGAATCTTGGCAGCTAACATTGCAGCAGAGAAAGCTGTTACAGCTCCTTTATGTTCACTTTGATTAGGACGGATACGTGGCATATTGTCCATGCCGTATTGCAAATCTTCTAAAGCATATTTATAGACTGCATTGACGGTGGAACGGCTCAAATCGGTTTGATTATTGTCACGAAGGATAGTAACCGCTCCAAATGCCTGAACTAGACGATAATAGGCGTAAGCGCGCATAAACATTACTTCACCTCGATATTGCTTATAGGTTTTCATATCGTCGTCATTAGTTATGTTTTCGGCATATAGGTCTAATGACTCGATGGCTGCATTGGCTGTTTTGATGATATTATAGTATTGCATCCATAATTCATTGATTCCCCAAAAAGAATCATTATATTTATATTCGCTTAGGTTGTAGTAGTCGCTACCATTCCATTGACCACTGAATACGTCTTGGTCGCGAATGGTAGTGATTTCCCATATAACCCAGTGAAGACCACTAGTACGAATCTTAGCATATACACCTGATACAGGTTGATACATATTACTTAAATTGGTATAGTCTACTTTTTCTTCTGGTACCTTTCCTTCTGGTTCTTTGTCCAGAAAATCATTACAAGACGCGAATGATAACACCATTAAGGCGGATATTATATATACAAAGGGTTTTATTAATGTTTTCATTAGTTCTAGTTTATTGATATTTTTACTAAGTAAGTGTCTTCGTAGGGGAGCATATCTTTTTTAGAAATCAAATCTTACCCCAAAAGTATAAGATGATGTCAGAGGATATACTTCAGTATCCCAGCCCTCGCTGTCGGATAACTCAGGAGAGAATGAGTTCGCTTTAAAAGTAGTGAACGGTCGGTCAGCTGTGAGGCTCAGACGTATTCCCGGCATAATATAGTTGCCTAATTTGAGATTGCGGAATGTATAGCCGAGCGTAATATTCTGAATGCGGAAGAAATCAGCACTTTCCACAAAGTAAGAACTGTATTTTTGGTCACTTACATTCCATGGTTTAAGTAAGGCGGCAGCCGATGGATTAGAGTTGGTAGAGCCTGGGCCTGTCCAACGATCCTCGTATTGAGCGCGGTCAAAGTTATAGTTTTGAGAAGAATAACGAAGCGCACGTTTACGATTGAACATTTGAGCACCGGTTTGTCCATAGGTAGTCAACTGGAAGTCGAGATTCTTGTAGTTGAGTCCAAGGTTTATTCCATAAGTGAAGTTGGGAATATATGAGCCTAATGTGGTGCGGTCATTACCGTCTAGAACTTTGTTGCCATCAAGGTCAGCATATTTTAGATCACCTGGTACGCAACCATTGGCTACAGCAATGGGGTCGGCGGCAATTTCCTCATCTGTTTGATAAACGCCTATCATCTTGAAACCATAAAATGAATTCATTTCTTTGCCTACAATATTTACAGTTTTTCCTCCTCTAATGATTTTGTTGTCACCCAAATCTTTTACTCGATTTCTTAGGGTGGAGATATTTATACCTATGTTATAGGAAAAATCTTTGCCGATTTTGTCATTCCAATTGGCACTTATATCAATACCTGAGTTTAGAATCTTACCATAGTTCCCGGCTAAAGTCGTGGTACTGAATGGAAGGAGCGGTGCAATTACAGCATTGCTTGTCATGCGATGGTAATAGTCAAAGTCAATATTCAAACGATTGTTCAGAGTGATAAAGTTTATACCTGCATTCCATTCCTCTACTACTTCCCATTTTAACCAACTAAAGTAGGTCGTGTTTTGGTATCCTGCTAGAGTAGTGTTTCCAAAGACTCCAGACGCGTCATTGCCGGTAGCAATTGAGGCGAATCCATCACTTGCTGCTACATGGTCATTACCTAGTTTACCCCAGCTAGCACGTAACTTTAGAAAATCGGCCCATTTCTGACCTTTCATAAAAGGTTCTTCTGAGAGAACCCAAGCTGCACCAACTGAAGGGAAGTAACCCCAATGTTCCTGATATTTGCTGGAACCATCGGCGCGCATAGTGAACATTAACAGATATTTGTCATCATAATTATAATTCAAACGAGTAAAGTAAGAGATACCTCTGTAGCAGTAACCATCGTCTTTTATGGTAGCACCTGCAGCATCACCATTTTTAATGTACCAATATTCATCTGCACCTTCGGGAACGTTACTTGCTTTACCTTCGAACATACGCCATTGTTCCTGACGCATAGAATAACCTGCCATAGCACCGAATTTGTGTTTACCCCATTGGTTATTATAGGTCAGAGTGTTGTCCCAAATATAGTTATAGTATTTATTTTCATTTTTTGTAAGTTGGGTTGTTGCTGATTGTTGCCAACTGCTAACGTAGTATTTGGGAGTGAACTCACGACCCTGAGTGGATAGGAAACTATAAGAATAATTTGTTTTGAAATTAAGTTTGTTTGGAATAAAATCAATCTGTGCATAGAAGTTACTTAAAACTTGATAGTTCTCTTTGCTTGAATCAAAATATTTGGCTGTTGCAATGGGATTGTAAAAATTTGATGTATAACCTATTGCATCTGGAGATCCAAATTTGTCAGGAAAGCCTTTGTCGTTATTTTCATCATAAAGAGCTACAATCGGTGGGCAGTTGAAGGCTTTCTGCCATGCTTGATTATTAGGCACTTGCTGGGTAGAATTACTGAATACACCATTGAATCCGACTTTCAGCCAATTGGCAGCGTCATAGTCGACAGAACCACGAAAGTTCATACGCTTGTAGTTGTTGTCAATGTTCATGATACCGTCTTGATATAAGTAGCTTGCACCTACAGAATAAACGGCTTTATCAGAACCGCCATTTATATTTAAACTGTGGTTTGTGATAACTGCAGTACGTAGAAGTTGATCATACCAATTGTTGTCAGCACCGAATGTCCAATTGTGAAAATCAGTGTCGGCATAGCTACCTCCATATTTATCAATAGATTGTTTGAAATGTGCTTGATAAGCATCATAATTTCCTTCAAGAAGCATGGTGGCGTATTCGTGCGCATTGCACAACTCAAGGACATTGGATGCTTTTTGAATACCGACATATCCGTCATAGGTGATTTTTGCTTTTTGGTTACGTGCTCCTTTTTTAGTAGTGATAAGTACTACACCGTTTGCAGCGCGTACACCGTATATAGCTGCAGCTGAAGCATCTTTCAAGATTGACATTTCTTGAATATCAGCGTTGTTCAAGAAGTTGATGTTATCGTAAAACATCCCGTCTACAACAAATAAGGGCTTACTATTGGAAAAAGAACCAATGCCGCGAATTTGTACAGTAGGCCCTTCTCCCGGTGCACCATTATTTACAATGTTGACGCCTGGTACTTTTCCCTGAAGAGCTGCCATCGGTGTGGTAGATGGTACTGAAGTTAGTGTTTCTCCCTTTACAACGGTAATAGGAGCAGTTAAATCTTTGGCTTTTGCTGCACCATAACCTATTACGATTATTTCTTCAAGTTGTTGTGAGTCTTCTTTTAAAATGATATTGATGGTAGATTGTCCATTGACTTTTATCTCTTGTGTCAGCATTCCAATATAGCTTACGACTAAGGTTGCATTTTCTGGTACATGGTTCAATGTATACTTTCCATTTAAATCAGTAACTACACCATTATTGGTGCCTTGTACGAGAATAGATACACCTATAAGAGCTTCACCGGAAATATCGGTTACAGTACCTATTACATTTTTTGTTTGGGCTAATGTAGATGTGGCTATTATTAGCAGACATGTCATTAGGAATAAACTTTTAAGATAAGAGACTCGTCTTAAAAGAAGATGTGGTTCTTTCTTCATTGCATTAATTTTTAGTGGATAACATTTGTTTTTTTTAATTGATTTTTGCCCTGCGCAGTGCTTTAATTCAATTTTAGACAAATGTATGACTTGTGATATCTGAAAACAAAAAAACACCCTCATCACTAATACATAATTCTGATTTTTAATAGTTTTATAAATTCACATTTACTACTCAATTTTTTGTAATTATCTGATTATTAGATTTATGTATGCTCAATTTATTGTCAAAAAGAAATCGTTTAAATTTTGTGTAGATTTTAAATTTAGCTTTTTGCGAAGACGATAGCGATTGTTTTCAATAGAACGGATGGATAAATTCATTAACGAAGCAGTATCTTTGGTATCCATATTTAGTTTTAGACAAGCACAAAGTCTTAAATCGTTGGTGGTGAGTTGGGGATAATGCTCTTTCAATGTTTTGAAAAAATTATGATGTTTCTGTTCAAATTTGATGAGGAATATTTTCCAGTCGTCTTCTGTATTGAGATTATTGGCAAGTAGATGATTTATTTTTTGATAGAGTGGGATTAACGCCTTTTGTGTATTTTTAGAACAAATCTCATCTACTATTCTTTTTAAATTCAGAATTAGTTCGTTTTTCTGTATAATAAATGAGGTTTGTGTGAATAATTCTGCATTTTTCCTCTCTATTTCGTTCTGCAATTGTTCATTCATTTGACGTAGAAATTCTGTTTCTTTTATTTTCATTCGCTTTAGATTCTTTGCTTGTAATCGCTTCTTCATCAAGAGAAAAATGGCGAAAAAAGAGGCTATTATTAATAGGGTACAGACAAGATACCACCAGGAGGTAAGATACCACGGTGGGAGTATTCTAAAATGGATAATAGTATCATCAGAATAATTGTTCAGCCCATCTGTGGAATGAAGACGCAAGGTGTATTTTCCATGAGGTAGCCGGGCATAAGATATGTAATTTTGTTTTTTGGCTTGGCTCCATGTGCTATCGACATCTTCTAGTAGGTATTCTACAAATAAATTCTTGGCAAAGGCATCGTTGACAGAAAAGCCTATGGTCACTGTATTGTCTTGATAAGCGATTTTAATATCTTTATTAAGGAAGTTATTGTTTATACTATTATCTTTTCCTGTGCGTATGTATTCTAAATTTGGTGGAGTAAGGCTTATGTTGTTTGATTGCTTGCTTTTTTGAGAATTATGTATGATAAATCCTGTATCTAAACAAATTAATGAGAGAGAATCATTTAGTACGGATATGTTTTCGGATGCCGTAATAAGTGATAAATTGTCTGCTTCAATTTTGTAGGCTTCTTGAATGCGGGCAATGTAGCCGTCATAGAAGAATCTATAAACCGAAGAACTTGTAATGGCCCAACTTGCTTCATGATTGATGGGAACAATGCGTTTGAGAGAGTTAATATTTTTAAAGCATTGGTTTAGTAGTGGAGAGGATTGTAAGTTATCTTTGTTTTCGTTGTAAGCATAGAATTGGTCGTTTCCTAAAAAGAAAATACGTCCACTTGCCTTACATATCTGGAGATGTTTTGGAAGAGTTTTGTCTTTCTTGTGTCCGTAGTAGGTATAGTAGCGGAAAGCGTTCATTTCTTCATTCAGCCGACATTTGTAGACTCCATTGTTTACTGTCCCCAACCAGATGTTACCTAAATGGTCTATTTCGGCTTCATTGATAGGGTCAGGTATTTCTCGTATGATATGTACATCTTTTGTTTCCTTATTGATGATATAAACTTCTTTATAAGTAACGAGAATATTTATTTCTTTCTCATTATAATTAGTTTCTAACATTTTGAACACTCCAATGTCAATTCGGTAGGGTTGGTGTATGCTAAAGTCTGGGCGGATTTCTAGCAATCCCTTGTTATGACAACAAAAGAGTTGTCCATCTATTTGTTTAAAGGCCCATACTTGTCCCTCTGTACCTTTGAGAAATTTCATAGAAGAGAACATTTCAAGATCTTTGGTTTTCTCTTTATGGACGAAGTATACTCCCTGGTTGGTACCTATAAATAGATAGTCATTCCACAATGTGGCTGTATATACAGCACTTGAGATGCCTTCTGTTGTGTGATAGTAGCTCAATTTGTTTGTATATCGGATATATGCAAGCCCGCGGTCCATTGCCACCCATATATTGTTTTGCTGGTCTTCATATAAGGATAGAATAGTATTATTTTGTAAGGAGTTGGCAGCATGAAAATGGTTCAGTACATTTCCTTGTATGTCTACTTCGTAGATACCACTTAGCTGTGTCCCTAAGTAGTATGTATTTCGTTTGGCACAATAGATACCACAATTCAGTTCTTGTCCGTTTAATAATTTAGAGAGGGAATTGTTCCACGGAATAAAGTTTTTGCGGTCATATAGATAAATTTCTCCTGTGGAAGTACCTATTAAATAGCGTTCTTTCCCGTAGGGTAGAATAACACGAGTAAGAGTTCCATTTAGAAATTCACTGCCTTTTATCTTCTTCAGTTGTTTGTTTGCCAATTGGTATAGCGAACCATACATTTCCTGTACCCAATATTCATTCCTCACTTTGGTCAGCAATAGAAAACCTTTTGGGGTCGTTAGTTGCTGTATGGTGTGGTGATCATAGACATAAATATTGGAGAAAGATTGAAAATAAACTTTGTCATTGTCTATCCATATACGCCAAAAACTTTCATTTTCCAAGCTTTTAGGTGGGAGCATATTTTTGAAAGAAGTATATTGAAGTTTACCTGCTTGGTTTCTATCCCATCGTCCTAATTCCCCCAAAGCACCTACGTAAATTGTAGAATGGGATTCTACTGCCAAAGATCTTATCAAAGAAAAATTTGGCATTTGATAAATTTTCCATTCTATACCGTCAAATTCAAGCAATCCGATGTCATTTCCAAAGTAAGTAATTCCTTTCTCATCTTGTCCAATGGTCCAGTTCTTGTTTGCAGCATGATACTTATCGCGGGCAAAGTTTATAACGTATGGCTTTTGGTGAGCAATGGATGGAGTTATCACCAGTAAGGACAAGATAAATAAAATGAAGTGTCTTTGAATGCTCATGGTTCTCTTATTTTTCAGCTTTTCATAATAGTATGAGTGAACAAAAATAGGGAAAAAATGTAAAATAATAGTCTTTTACTGAAGTTTCATGGTTTTATCATCCGATGCCGAATTCTTCGTAGTCTAATTAAGCTCTGATTTTTATTATGGGGTTTGATATATTTACAAGATGAAGTATTGTCTGAAGTCGTTCTTATGCTATGATAATTTACTAGTACTTTGTTGTAATACAAGCAAGCTTTCCGGTCCCATATTGAACAGCAAATCGATAATGCTGAGGTTGGGCAGGAAGCCGAGTCTTTCCTGAAATACCTGGTAGTAGGGTTGGGGAAAGAAATCGGGGTCTTCCGTACGGAAATCCTTTTTGGGATGAATACGTTCGCGGAAATCCGCTTCATCGGATGTAATCCCGGTCTTATACTCCGAGGTTCGTTTCAGGGTTGGCTGTATGTCTATCAGGGAGCAGACGAGGTGGCAAAGTTCTTCGTTGAAATCGGCTAAAAACTCATATTTCTTTTCATAAAAAGGGCGGAAATCATCTTTGTAATATTCAAAGAAAGGTGTATGGTTGTATGCCGATTCAATGGCATTCCAGTGCAGATGACGCCAGTTGCCGTGGTCGGAGATACGGATATCACGCATCGGGCATTTCGGTGTGTCGGGTTTGACTGTAGGAATGGAAAGGGCCAGTTCACCGTCGGGCGCAGCAATGGTGCAACGGTTACGATACGTCTGTTTGGTATAATGGTCGTGCTGTTCGATATATATTTGGTCGTATGCCAACAGTTTGGTATAGTATTCAACCGGAGCCAGATAGGCGGAAGAAAGATAGACGGTCATTTGAATTGAGCATTTAAGAATTAAAAATTAAAAAATAAGAACCGGCAGGAGTTACTGCCTGGTACTTTATCATTTGGCTGTTTGATTATCACTTTATTTTTCTCCATATCCTGTCCCAGCGATACCCGTTGAACAATCCCGTATCCTGCTCCTTTGAGAACCAGATGACGGCGGCCTTTCCGATGACATGGTCTTTGGGGACAAGTCCGAACAAACGGGAGTCTGACAGGTTTATCGAGTTGTTGGCACCCACCCAATAGTAATCTTTCATAAAGTAACAATGCTGTACAGGTTTTCCTTCTATGTATAGTGTATCATTTTTGATGTCTGCCCGTTTCCTTTCATGCAACACCAATGTGTTGCGCAGCAGTGTCATGTTCCAGGGATATACACGTACGGCTTTCCCTTTGCCAGGGATGATGAGAGGTTTCAGTACGTCAACCGAGTCTTCTTTATCGGCAGGCTCTATCCAGTTGTTTGTTCCTAAAGCCTGTTCCAACAGATAATACTCGTACCTGCTGAAGCTGCGTACGTTTTTTGCCGTATCCTGTCCCAATAATACGTTGGGGCGGATAGAAAGGATAGTGAGCAGTGAGTCTAACTGCTTCTCTTTCTTCCGGGGATATGTATAAAGGAACTTCTGGTCGGGAGCGTTTTTTTCCGAAGGAATTACGGAGAAAAGAGAATCTACCCATAAAGTATCTCCCGGTACTCCCAGGCAACGGCCGATGTATACTTCTCTCTGGTCGATTGCTGTTTGTGAGAGGTTGGCAGGGTTATTGAATACAAGAATGTCATCCTTACGTACTGGTTTGTCGCCCCAACGGTGATACCCCCATAAGCTTATGAAAGGCAACCGTAGTCCGTAGCTCCATTTGTTTACCAGGATGCGTTCACCGCGGTACAGTGAGTTTTCCATTCCTGTGGAAGGAATCAGATAGGAAGTTGCAACGCAGCTCCGGAGCAATATCACTGTAAGTATTACTCCGGTCAGGGTAGCTGCAATCTTCCAATTCCTTCTCCGCATAGTGTGTATTGATCGCTAACTTCCGGTCACTGTATTAATGTACCCACTTGAAGATGCGGTTCCAACGGATTTTTCCATCAAACCAACCACGGTCTTTATCTAATGAGAGCCAGACAACGATAGGCTTACCTACTACGTGGTCTTCCGGTACGAAGCCCCAGTAGCGGGAGTCAAGGGAATTATGGCGGTTGTCGCCCATCATCCAATAGTAGTCCAGCTTGAAGGTGTAGGTGTCTGTTTTTTGTCCGTTGATGTAGATACCGTCCGGTTTTTGTTCCAGTGTATTGCCTTCATAAGCTACGATGCAACGTTCGTAAATGGGCAGGTTATCTTTGTTCAGGGTAATGGTCGCACCTTTTTCCGGTATCCAGACTGGACCGTAATTATCCCGTGTCCACTTTGTATAGAGGTTTTGCGGATACATTTGTCCTGAAAGGTTTTCCGGTTCCATGACGATGCGGCTGACCAGTTTTTTATTGCCGGCGAGCGTATCGTACATTTTCTGGGTGAGGGGCAGGTGGTACACCGGAGTCAGTCTGCCTTGAGCATCGCGGCGGTCCAATCCCATCTGCATAAGTCCTTCTTCATAATTGAAGTCATCGGTCATCAGTATCTGGTCGTCGTTACTGATGCCCAATTCGCGAAACATCTCTTCCGGTATGTACGGGCCGGTGGTCTGTACGAAATAGTTGAGCTGCATCTCTTCCGGATTCTCGATGGCTTTTCCGTCGATGTACACTTGTGTATCTTTGATTTGCAGGGTATCTCCCGGCAGGCCGACGCAGCGTTTTACATAGTTCTCGCGGCGGTCGACCGGACGTACCACAATATCACCGTACATTTGCGGATTGGTACGGATCAGATTACGGCCGGCATTGTAATAAAGGTCGTAGACGGTACGCTGCTGGTCGCGCGTCAGACTGTCCATATTGATTTTATTGGGATATACGCGCTGTCCTTCCCTGTAAGCCAGGCTGTAAAAATCTTCTTGCTGTCTGTTAAGCGCTACCGTATCACCCGCAGGAAAGTTGAACACGACAATGTCATTCAGCTTCACTTTTCCGAAACCCGGTACGCGTTTGTATTCCCATTGCGGCCATTCAATGTACGATTTGGTGTTGAATATCGGCAAAGTGTGTTGTGCCAACGGCATGGAAAGCGGTGTGTTCGGTACACGCGGACCGTAGCTCATTTTACTTACACACAGAAAGTCACCCACCAGCAATGATTTTTCCAGTGAAGACGAAGGTATCTGATAGTTCTGGAATATGTAGATATTCACAAAATAAACAGCCACCAAAGCGAATACAATGGCGTCTACCCAACTCATAATGCCACGCACAGCCGGATTCTTGGATTTTTTCCAGAAACTCCAGGGTATCTTCTTGCTGATGTAGATGTCAAATATGAAAGGAAGTACAATCAGTCCCCACCAACTTTTCACCCAGACAAGGAACATCAGGTAGAGCAGGGTAACTATGCCGAATTTGACCCATTGGGCACGTGTTGCTTTTCTCATAATACTTTAGTCTTTTAAAAATGGAAATAAATCGCTCATGCCTAAGAAACCTTGTTTGCCGGCTGTATATTCTGCTGCCAACACAGCTCCCAAAGCAAAGCCGCTGCGGGTCTTGGCATCATGGGTAATGGTGATGCTGTCTGCCTCTGAATCGTAGCGGATGCTGTGAATGCCCGGTACTTCTCCCTCGCGGATAGAGCTGACCGGAAGTTCGTCGGCAGCGCATTCGACAGAGCCTGACACGGTTCCATCCGGTGCTTGCAAGGTACCTTTTACCCAGCGGCTTTTGCGGTCGAGATTATCCAGAATACCTTCGGCCAGGGTAATGGCAGTGCCGCTTGGAGCATCCAGCTTGTGTATATGGTGAGTTTCGCTCATTGTTACGTCGTAAGCAGGGAACCGGTTCATGATCTTCGCCAGATATTTGTTGACGGCCGAGAATATGGCTACTCCCAGACTGAAATTAGATGACCAGAACAGGGTTTTTCCACCTTCGGAACAAAGCTTTCTTACCTCTTCACCATGTTCTTCCAGCCAGCCTGTACTGCCCGAAACCAATTTTACGTCTGCCTTGAAAGCTTTCATATAATTGTTGTAGGCTGCCGTCGGATTGGTAAATTCTATGGCGACATCGGCACTTTTGAATGCGGCCGATTCAAAATCCTCCTGGTTATTCACATCGATGATGCTGACAATTTCGTGTCCGCGGCTTAAGGCAATCTTCTCGATTTCCTTACCCATTTTTCCGTAACCGATTAATGCGATTTTCATTGTTTCTTTGGTTTTTATTCAGTTTATCAACGAACTATATGTCGCAAAGGTAATCTTTTTCTTACATTTGCGCACAACATTAACGATAAGTTAACAATGGAACAATTGCTGCATTACGTTTGGAAGCATAAGATATTTCCTTTAATGCCACTCCAGACAACCTCCGG
>OMEB01000376.1_pt1 | contig 23652 bp, 18 predicted proteins | sample 1645311 | NCBI WGS metagenome assembly OMEB01 (sample SAMEA103958119, study PRJEB25191) | human gut metagenome | biome: human-associated habitat [ENVO:00009003]; feature: intestine environment [ENVO:2100002]; material: feces | place: Germany | collected 2013/2015 | reverse complement strand
ACCATGTTTCCGCATCCGACGGCAGCGACAAATTCGTGCTCGCCTTCAACTGCACGAACAAGAAGCTTGCCGACAAGCGTGTACGCCAAGCCATCCGCTACGGCATCGACCATAAGGAGATCATCGCCTCCCGTGGAGGAGTCGACACCGCACTCGGCGGGCCGATTCCAGCTGTGGACCCCGGTTACGAGGATTTGACCGGCCTCTACCCGCATGATGAAGCCAAAGCCAAACAGCTTATGCGCGAAGCCGGGTATTCGACCAGCAACCCGTTGAAGCTCACCCTGACCTACGCCAACACCTACGGCACCGAACTCGGCGATCAGCTCAAAAGCCAGCTCGCCGCAATCGGCATCGACCTGAGCATCAACTACGTGGAATTCTCCACATGGCTGCAGAACGTGCACGCCAACGGCGACTACGAGCTGTCATTGGTGGACCACGCCGAAAGCCACGACTTCTACAAGTGGACCACGCCGGACTACTACTACCATTACGACGGCAAGCAGGCGCAGGAACTGTACGCCAAGGCTTTGGAAGCCACCGACGAGGCCGACAGCGCGAAATACCTGAAGCAGGCGGCGAAGGCCGTAAGCGAGGACGCGCCGGCGGACTGGCTGTTCGGCTACCGCGTGACGGTGGCGTACAACACGAGTGTCAAGGGATTCCCCAACAAGCTCAGCCAGACGGTACTGCCGCTATGGCAGATCTCCAAGGCAAAATGACACAAGGCGGAATGATATGAGATTCGTGGCCAGGCGGCTGCTGCTGTTCGTGGCGGCGCTGACGGGATTGTCGATACTGGTTTTTCTGGCATTGCGTGTGCTCCCCGGTGACGTTGCAGCCGTCATGGCCGGAACGAACGCGACCGCAGCCCGTATCGCCGCGCTGCGCATGGAGATGGGGCTCGACCGGCCGTTGCCCATGCAATATGCGGACTGGCTGACCGGCCTGCTGCATGGCGATCTGGGCGTATCCGCCATCAGCGGCAAATCGGTCGCCTTGCAGGTCGGCGTGCGGTCTGCGGTCACGTTCCCGCTTATCGTACTCAGCCTTGCCATAGCACTGCTCATCGGATTGCCGCTTGGCTGCGCGGCCGTTATCACCAGAAACAGAAGATGGCGTGGACTGCTCCATGTGATCGCCATTATCGGCGGTGCCGTTCCCGCATTATGGAGCGGCCTGCTGCTGATTCTGCTGTTCTCGCGCGGCTCGGGATTGCTGGGGCTTTTCCCCTCACAGGGCTTCCCGAACGACGGCTGGGCGAGCCCAAGGCGTGCATTGGCGTCGCTGGTGCTCCCCGCGTTGGCCACCGGCATCACCGCCGGGGCCGGAATCATGCGCTATACGCGTGCCGCATTAGGTGATGCCGCGCAATCCCAGGCCGTGAGCATGGCCATGGCCTGCGGCATGACACGCAAACAGGCATTGCTGCGCGTCGGATTGCGGCTGTCGCTGCCGCAGCTGGTATCGGTTATCGGACTGACCTTCGCCCAAATGGTAACAGGCGTGATGGTGATCGAGAACCTGTTCGCCCTGCCGGGACTTGGCGTAATGCTCGTCACCGATGTAGGCAACCGGGATCTGATCGCGGTGCAGAGCGAACTGTTCCTGCTGACCGCGTTCTTCCTGCTGCTGGGGCTGGCGGTCGATATGGCGCATCATGCGCTCGACCCAAGACTGAAAAACGCTTCCACCGACTTGCAGGAGGTGCTGTGATGTCCACTGCTCGTGTGGTTATGCGCTCGATATGGCGCAAAGCCAGCGGCAAATATGCGCTGACCGTGCTCGGCCTGTGGGTGCTGGTTTCGCTGGTTTCGCTCGTATGGACGCCGCATACGCTGCTGGAGACCGACGGATTCCACGCATGGGCCTCGCCCTCGGCCGCGCACCCGTTGGGGACGGATGGCGTCGGCGCCGATGTGCTGAGCTGGCTGATGGCCGGATCGCGCACGAATCTTGCGATCGCATTGCTGACCGTTGCCGTGTCCGGCATATTCGGCCTGGCATTGGTGGCCGCCATGGTGTCGCGCAACACCGTGCTGCGATCCACGTCGGTGGTGGTGGTCGATGCGCTGATCTCTATACCGACCGTGCTGATCGCATTGATGCTGTCCGTGCCGTTCGGCGCCTCGGCGGCGGTGATTGTGGCCGCATGCGGATTCGCCTACGGACTGAATCTGGCGCGTATCGCAAGACCTGCGGCCGTACTCGCCGCGCGTTCGCAGTATGTTGAATCGGCGGTATGGTTCGGAGCCTCCGGCATGCGCGTGTTCGTCAGGCATATCATGCCGAATGTGATGCCGGTGCTGCTGGTGCAGTTGTCGATGAGCGCGGGAACATCGATACTGGCCGAGGCGGGGCTGACCTATCTTGGTGTCGGCGTAGGCGCCGGCGTGCCCAGTTGGGGGCATTCCCTCGCCACATCCGTGAAATTCATCAGCATCTACCCGCTGACCGTGCTATGGCCGGGACTAGTCGTAACGATGACGGTGATCGCATTGCATCTGTTCGGCGATGCACTGCGTGACGCCATCGACCCATTGACCAATCCCGAGCTGAGGGAGGCGGCATGAGCATTGAAATTCGCGGACTGAACATCGCCATTGGTACGAAGCCCATCGTGCGCGATGTGTGCATGGGCATAGCCGATGGCGAACGGGTCGGCCTGGTCGGTTCCTCCGGGTCGGGCAAATCCATGATCGCCAAGGCCCTGATGGGGTTGCTGCCCGATACGGCATGGATAAGCGGTTCGATCATGGTCGGCGGCAAACAGCTGATCGGATTGGACGATACCGCCATGGCCGATTTGCGCGGGCGTTATATGGGTATGGTGTTCCAGAATCCGGCTGCCGCGCTGAACCCCGTGATGACGGTCGCCCAGCAGGTCGGGCTGCCGTTGTATCTGCATTACGACCTGTCGCTTGACGAGCGTCTTGATCGTGTCAAGGCGATGCTTGACAAAGTGGGGCTTTCCCAGGATGCACTGCTGAAATACCCACATCAGCTTTCCGGCGGGCAGCAGCAGCGTGTCGGCATCGCCACCGCGCTGATCACTTCGCCGCGATTCATCATCGCCGACGAGCCGACCACGGCATTGGATTCGATCACGCAACGTCAGATCGTCGACCTGCTGACGTCGCTGGTCGACGATGCCGGCGCGTCCATGCTGTTCATCACCCATGATTTCGCGGTGCTCGCACGCGCCACTACGCGCTGTTATGTGCTGGACGGCGGTTCGATCGCCGAAACGGGTACGACCGCAAGCCTATTGCAGGCGCCGGCAAGCGAACCCGCGCGACGTTTGGTCGATGCGGCCAGGTTGCTTACCCTGCCGCATGGCAACAGTGCTGGTAGCAGTGTTGGCAGCCGGGAATCCGCGAGAGCGCAATCCAAGCGGGAGACGTTCAAGAACACGGCAATCATGAGGAAAGACGACGGCAATGAGTGACATCGTGCTGCAGGGGCGTGGCATCTGTACAAGCTTCGGTTCGAAGCGGGAACGCAGGCAGGTGCTGTTCGACGTGGACGTTGACGTATACGAGGGGGAGTGCCTGGCGATTATCGGCGCTTCCGGTTCGGGCAAATCGACGCTGACGCGTGTGCTGTTCGGCTTGGGATCCGCCGATTCGGGCGAGATCACGTATCGCGGCCAGACAATGGGGAAGCGGGGCTCTGCCGTGCGCCGCATGCTACGCGGACAGACCGGCCTGGTGTTCCAAGACCCCTTCGCCTCGCTCGACCCGCGCTGGCGCGTCGCACGTTCCGTAGAGGAGCCGTTGCGCTTGCGCCATAAGGGCATGGGCAATGATGAGATCGCCTCGCAGGCCGAGCATGCATTGCGTGTGGTCGGGCTTGACCCGGCGGTGTTCGCCGCACGGTACCCCATGGATCTTTCCGGCGGGCAGGCGCAGCGTGTGGCCATCGCGCGTGCCATAGTGGACGATCCGGGCATCATTCTTGCCGACGAGCCGATGAGCGCCATCGACGTGGCCGCACGCGTGAGGATTCTGGAGGCATTCCGCGCCATCCGCGCGGCAAACCCGAGCATGTCGCTGGTCATGGTCTCGCACGATCTTGGCGTGGTGCAGCATATCGCCGACCGTGTGGCGGTGCTGCATGACGGACGCGTCGAGGAAAGCGGTACGACCACGGAAATACTGAAGCATCCCTGTTCCGCGTACACGCGCTCGCTCATCGAAGCCGCGTCCATGCAGGCCTGATCGCAGGTCGGATCGATGCAAGGTAGGCGGCTGGGCCGGCTGAACCGACTGGATCGCCTGAATCGGCTGAACCGACTAGAACGTGAACAGTCTGCGCAACCAGTCATACAGGGCGGGATTCGAAACGTTCCAGCTTTCGCTCCGCCCCGGGGTCATAAGCCATAGCAGCTGCAAGCCGATGCCGACGATAAGCAGGGCGACGATCACGACGGTCAGCCACCGGCACCCATTTTCACGCGCATCCGTGTTCCACACGAACAGCAGGCACATGGTGCCGATGAGCATCAGCCATGTCATATCGCACAGGTAACGCGCGTTCACGCCGAACGGTCCGTCGATGCATGCGATGAGGACGGCGAGAACGAGGAACGTGAGTCCTATCGCACCGCACTGTGTTGCGTGGGAGTTTTGGCTGCGCCGCAGTCGAATGAAATACCGGATGGCCGCGGGCAATGCGAGCAGGCAGATCGGCGACAGCGCGACGAGTCCGCCGGCGAACTGTTCCGGAATGATGTTCCGATTACGGAACAGGAATCCCCATGGGTTTGCCTCATCCAGTGAGAACACGTCCATGGTGTAGGGGAATTCCCTCGTGAAACCGATTGGGGTGAGGAACAGCAGGAGGACGGAATACAGGCGTGCTTTCAGACTGACATGCCGTTGCGTCAGATCGCAGCCGGTGAGATTGTAGGCTGCGCCGAAGTCGAACGGGTCGTCGAAACGGGCCGTGTTGTATGCCATCATCGCGCAGCCGATGATGAGGAACGGCAGAATCGCCGCGATGGTGGAGAGGATGGCGTGTCTGGAACGGGTGGACAGGATATCGCGGGTTCGGATTTGCGGCCATAGGAGGATGATGCCGAATACCGCGGTGAGGATGAACGCCGGTCTGCAGGCGATGGTGAGCGCGACAAGCGTCGAACCGATGGCGATGAACGGAGTGCGTGGGGTGTGATGGCCATCGCTGGAAGAGCGTGCCCACAATGCGATGCCGGCGGGCGCGAGTGCGAGCGATGCGAGGATGGGAATCGAATAGAACCATGGGACGAGCACCAGATACGTCAATCCGGATGCCGCTACGATTGCGGTGCAGGCGAGGACCGCGAGCCATCTGGGGGTGCCATGCCAATAGCGCTTCCACAGTGTTTCGATGAGGAATATGAGCGAAGCGCATGCCAGTATCGCAAGGAACGCGCATCCTGCGGCGGTCGGCAGATCGGTTCCGGTCAGTGCTTTGAACGGCGCGAAGAGCAGGAGCGCCGGCAGCGGGCCGAAATAGCAGTAGTACCGGCCATGGTAGAAAGCCCAATCCCAGCGTGACGGATCGCCGGTTTGCGCGCCGAGGGTTCCTCTGGCCTGCTCGTCGTACGGATTATCCATGGCCGCAAGCCAATCGGGGACATGCGCGTCGATCCAGGTTCTGCCATGCAGGAACGCGTCGGCGAGCTGCTGGTACTGCGAACGGTCCACGAGGAAGGTGCCACCTTGGTATTGCAGGGTGTACACGCTATCGGAAGGATGCGTGGACACCGTCAGCAGTACGAGAATCGTCGACATCACCGCCCAGAGAACCACGAAAGGCGTCCATGCGCGATGGCGTTTGCGGTTGGTGTGATCGGTGCGGTCGATGCAATCGGTGCAATCGGCTTCCGGCGTGAGGTGGGGACGGTCGTTGTTCCCCGTCGACGGTCGTACTCGATGTGCGGGGAATATGAAAGAGGTTCCTCTATACATAATTGCACTGTATATCACGTAGACGCGATGATATCCGGTGGGGTGTTGGGCGCTGCGAAGGCTGTTATATCGCAGGTTATTGGGGGCGGAGCGAGCCCGTTCCAGGAAGCTGATACGGTTCGGATGTCCGCATGATGAACGCGGGTGACATGCCGATGTCCGGGGGAGTGGTAATGTAAGCCACATGTTCAATCGCTCTTGTTGTTGCTGTCGCTAACCAACCGCCCGAGGGGCGCGTGGTTCATCGACGCATAACTTGAGATAGGACATTCCAGAACGTTCGGCGTGGTCGCCAGAACTTCGATTTTCCGGATTCCCGTAACGTATCGGCATGATCGCCAATCTTCGGCATACGGCATACCGTAACCGTATACGGTGATCCCCGCACAAGCGCGAAAATCCCAACAGGTCCTGTTTCAACCGCTGCACATGACGACGCGGCTTCCCGGGAGCGCATCCCAACCGAATCCCCGAAACCGCAAAGCCCCAAAGGAAACGTCATGACCATCCACAACAGCACCGCAGAACTCATCGGCAACACCCCGCTCATCCGCCTCAACCATGTGGCCGAAGGCATCAAGGCCACCATCGCGGCCAAAGTCGAATACTTCAACCCGGGAGGCTCCTCCAAAGACCGCATCGCCGAACGCATCATCGACGCCGCCGAACAGTCCGGCCAACTGAAGCCCGGCGGCGTGATCGTCGAACCGACCTCCGGCAACACCGGTGTAGGCCTGGCCATGGTCGCCCAGCAGCGCGGCTACCGTGCCATCTTCACCCTGCCCGACAAGGTCTCCGAAGCCAAGCGTGCCGTATTGCGCGCATACGGTGCCGAAGTGGTCGTGACCCCCACCGACGCGGGCCCCGACGATCCACGTTCCTACTATCAGGTGGCAGACCGTCTCGCCAAGGCCATTCCAGGCGGCTACCGCCCCAACCAGTACGACAATCCGAACGGCCCGCTGAGCCACTACCACACCACCGGCCCGGAAATCTGGGAGGCCACCGACCACAAGGTCACGCATTTCGTGGCGGGCATCGGCACCGGCGGCACCATCTCCGGCACCGGACACTATCTGAAGGACGTGTCCAACGGCGCGGTGCAGGTCATCGGCGCCGATCCGGAAGGCTCCATCTACTCCGACCCGAACGACGTGCACCAATACCAGATCGAAGGCGTCGGCGAGGACTTCTACCCGAAGGCCTTCGACCGGAGCCTTCCCGACGAGATCGTGCAGGTCACCGACGCGGAAGCCTTCGAAATGACCCGACGCCTCGCCAACGAGGAAGGACTGCTCGTCGGCGGCTCATCCGGCATGGCCGTGTTCTCCGCGCTGAAATACGCCCGCGAGCACGACCTCGACGAAAACCAGCTCGTCGTGGTGCTGATGCCCGATTCCGGCCGCAGCTATATGGAGAAGATCTTCAACGACGACTGGATGCGAGCCAACGGATTCGCCGACGTCGTGGAACGCACCACCAAGCCCAGCCTCGCCGAACAGTACCTGTAAAAGACCGTCAAACGACTGTCCGGCAGCCCGATCGCACCTTTGAAACCAATGCCCATCATCCGAACGACCCAAACCATCCGCTACTTCCAAGGAGTTCCCATCATGACCATCTCGACCAACACCGAAGCCCTCAACGCCACCGCTCTCGCCACCCGCGCCATCCACGCAGGCCAGGAACCCGACCCGACCACCGGAGCCGTGGTCACCCCCATCTACATGACCTCCACCTTCAAGCAGGACGGCGTCGGCGGCCTGCGCAACGGCTACGACTACAGCCGTTCCATCAACCCGACCCGCAACAGCTTCGACGAGCAGCTCGCCGCCGTGGAAGGCGCGAAATACGCGTTAAGCTTCTCCTCCGGACTTGCCGCCATCGACGTGCTGCTGCGCTCCACTTTGAAGCCCGGCGACAACATCCTGCTCGGCAACGACGTGTACGGCGGCACCTACCGTCTGCTGTCCAAGGTGTTCGTGCCGTGGGGCATCGGCCTCGACGTGGTGGACATCACCGACACGGCCGCCGTCTCAGCCGCGCTCGCCAAGAAGCAGTACGCGTACATCTGGGTGGAAACCCCGTCCAACCCGCTGCTCAACATCACCGACATCGCCGCCACCGCGGCCGTGGCGCACGCGCACGGCACCAAAGTGGTCGTGGACAACACCTTCGCATCCCCGGTATTGCAGCATCCGCTCGCAGACGGCGCCGACGTGGTCGTCTACTCCACCACCAAGTACATCGGCGGCCACTCTGACGTGGTCGGCGGCGCGGTGGTCCTGAACGACAAGGAAACACGCGACGCGGTGGCCTTCCTGCAGAACGCGGCCGGCGCGGTTCCGTCCCCGTTCGACTCCTGGCTGGACATCCGAGGCCTCAAAACCCTCGACCTGCGCGTCAAGCAGCACAGCCGCAACGCCATGAAGGTGGCCCAGTGGCTGGAGACCCGCCCCGAAGTGGAACGCGTATGGTACCCGGGCCTCGAATCCCACCCGGGCCACGAGATCGCCGCGCGCCAGATGCACGGCGGTTTCGGCGGCATGATCTCCATCCAGATCGCCGCCGGTTTCGAAGCGGCCAAGAAGTTCGCCGGAGCCACCGAAGTGTTCACCCTGGCCGAATCCCTGGGCGGCGTGGAATCCCTGATCGAGCATCCGGGCGCCATGACCCACGCCTCCGTGGCCGGCACCACGCTCGAAGTGCCCGCCAACCTGATCCGCCTGTCCGTCGGCCTTGAGGACGCGGACGATCTGATCGCCGACCTGGAGCAGGCGTTCCGCCAGATCTGAATTCCCTATTTCCGATAGAAGCATGAAACGGCCGGCATGGGCAAGACCCGCGCCGGCTGTTTCGCTCTCCGCGGTCAACGCATGGCATTGCTACACTTGGAAACCATGACGCAAGCTGTTGATTCCGCCGATTCCGTAGACCCCCGCGCATTGGAGGCGCTGAACCGCTATTTCGGCTACGATTCGTTCCGTCCTGGACAATCCGGCATCGTCTCGGCCATCCTCACCGGACACGACGTGCTTGGCGTCATGCCCACCGGCGCCGGCAAATCCATCTGCTATCAGATTCCCGCAGCGATCCTGCCGGGCGTCGCCATCGTCATCTCGCCGCTGATCTCACTCATGCGCGACCAGGTCGACGCCCTGAACGACGTGGGCCTTCCGGCCGCGTTCATCAACACCACTCAGACGCCGGACGAACAGGATCTCGTCTTCGCGCAGGCGCTCTCCGGCCAGATCAAACTGCTGTACGTGGCGCCGGAACGTTTGGAAACCGAACGATTCCGCAACTTCGCCGTCCGTGTGCCGATCTCGCTCGTCGCCGTCGACGAAGCGCACTGCGTCTCCCAATGGGGGCAGGACTTCCGTTCCTCATATCTTGGCATCGGCGAATTCATCGCCGGACTGCCCACACGTCCAACGGTCGCCGCGTTCACCGCCACCGCCACCGAACGCGTGCGCCGCGACATCGTTTCGATTCTGGGCCTGCACACACCGTCCATCACCGTCACCGGTTTCGACCGGCCGAACCTGTATTTCGACGTCATCAGCATGCCACGCAAAGGCAAAGCATCCTGGGTGGCGTCCTACATCGCCAGCCATCCGGACGAATCCGGCATCGTCTACTGCGCCACGCGCAAGGAAACGGAAGCGCTCGCCGAATCGCTTAACAGCGCCGTCGCCGAATTGCGTGCCGCAGGGGGTGCGGATGTGTCGGATATCGGCACCATCGCCGTCGCCTACCATGGCGGTATGAGCGCCGACGCACGAGAGAAGGCGCAACGCGATTTCGTTACCGACCGTGTGCCCGTGGTCGTGGCCACCAACGCGTTCGGCATGGGCATCGACAAATCCAACGTGCGGTTCGTCATCCACCACAACATGCCCGAATCCATCGAAGCGTACTACCAGGAGGCGGGTCGCGCCGGACGAGACGGCGAACCAAGCCGCTGCACGCTGTTGTGGAACGAATCGGACATCGTCACCCGCCGCCGGCTGCTCGATTCGGATTACGAAAACGAACGATTGACTCCCGAAGAGCAGGAGGCCGTACGCGCGTCGAAACGCCGGCTGCTCGACGCGATGGTCGGCTACTGCCGTACCACGGACTGCCTGCACGCGTACATGACCCGGTATTTCGGCGAAACCGCGGGCGCGGCGGCGAAAACGGACGGCAAATGCGTGGGCGGTTGCGCCAACTGCGAGCACACATTCGAAACCATCGACGTCACCGACATCGCCCGAGCCATCAGCCGTTGCGTGCACGATGTGAACCAGCATGTCGGCAGCGGCAAAATCGTCAAGGTGCTGCGCGGCTCGAAGGCACAGGATCTAAGCTATCTCAACCCCGAAAGCCTGCCGTCGTTCGGCATGCTCGACGAAGTGCCGGAAGCGCGCATCCGCGACGTGCTGAGCCAGATGGCCACCGACGGCTTCCTGACGATCGCGGAAGGACGCCTGCCGATCGTCGGCTTCGGACCCCGTGCGGCGGAAACGGTCGCACCCGAATTCCATTACGACATCAAGAAGATCAAACGTGCTGACGCCCGTGCGCGTCGAACGCCCGACGTGTCCACTCCCGCTGTCGGATCGTACGTGCCGGATGACGGCGACGAGGCGCTATTCCAGAAGCTGCGTGCGCTGCGACTGGACATCGCGCGCGAACTCGGCAAACCGCCGTACATCGTGTTCTCCGACAAGACGTTGCGTGACATGGTACGGGTCAAGCCGATCACTGACGACCAGTTCCTTGCCGTCAACGGTGTGGGGGAAAGCAAGCTCAAACAGTACGGCGAACGGTTCATGGCCGCGATTCGGGAGGATTCCGGCGACGAGGCTTGAACCGGCCATAACCGACACGCATGGCACGACGGTTGACGTTGAGCCCGCGAACCGTGAATAGTGGAATGTGAACACAACAACGAAAGGACAGAACATGGCGGAAGACAAACCGGTGGTGGAAAGCTTCCAATTGGACCACACCAAAGTAAAGGCGCCGTATGTGCGCTACATCGATACGGAAACCGGCCCCCACGGCGACGTGATCTCGAACTACGACCTGCGATTGGTGCAGCCGAACGAGAACGCCATTCCGACCGGCGGACTGCACACCATCGAACACACCATCGCGGTGCTGCTGCGCGAACGCATCCCCGGTTACATCGACTGCTCGCCGTTTGGATGCCGCACAGGCTTCCACCTGCTGACGTGGGGCGAGCATTCCACCGAGGATGTGGCTCGCGCATTGAAGGAATCGTTGGAATTCATCGCCTACGAGGCCACATGGGACGACGTGCCGGCAACCACCATCGAAAGCTGCGGCAACTACCGCGACCACAGCCTGTTCACCGCCAAGGAATGGTGCAAGGACATCCTCGCCAAGGGCATCAGCTCCGACCCGTTCGAACGCCGCCTTGTGTGAGCGTTACCATGCCTGTGCGGTGGGCGTGGTAGTTTGGACGGCTGGAATGCTTGAGAGAGGTACACAGTCGAATTGAGGTGAAAGGGTTGAGCGAAACCACTTCCGAACGTCGGTTCCGTCGTGCCACCATGGATGATCTGCCTGTCATGCTGAAAATCTACCAGCATGCGCGTGAGCTTATGGCGGCCAACGGGAATCCCACGCAATGGGGAAACACGTTCCCACGTGAGGAAGTGATCCTTGACGACATTCGCCAGCAGCGCACCATGCTGCTGGTGGACGAGGCTGACGGCAAGGAGCGTGTGCTCGCCCAGTTCGCCCTGTGCACGGGCGAGGATCCCACCTACGCGCATATCGACGGCGCCTGGCTGGACGACGACTCGTATGTGACCATCCACCGCATCGCCTCGTCGGGAATCGTCAAAGGCGCGGCCAAGGACTGCATCAACTGGTGCATCGAACATTACGGCAACGTGCGCGCCGACACGCATCCGAACAACAAGGCCATGCAGCACGTGCTCGAATCGAACGGATTCGCCCGCTGCGGCCTGATCCAACTGCTTGACCGCCCCACCGATACCACGCGTATCGCCTACCAGCGTCACGAATGGTGATTGCGCATACATAGAAACGTAGAAAAAAGGACGTCTCCCGTAAAACTGCGGGAGACGTCCTTTTCCATATGAAGGGATGATTAGAACAGTCCCGGCTCGTTAAGCTGAGAATGCTTGCGGCTGTACGTGAAATACACGACCAGTCCAAGCGCGAACCACACGGCGAAACGCACCCACGTCTCCCAATTCAAACCGAAGATCAGAATCAGGCAGAAGATGATGGCGCAGATTGGCGTGAACGGCACGCCCGGCGCACGGAAGCCACGATGCGCGTCCGGCTGGGTCTTGCGCATCCACAGGATGCCGGCCGACACGATGATGAACGCGGACAGCGTGCCGATGTTCACCAGCTCGAACAGCACGTTGATGTTGATGAAACCGCCGGCGATGGCCGTCAGAATGCCGAAGAACCACGTGCCCTTGAACGGTGTGCGGTACTTCGGATGCACTTCGCCGAAGAACTTCGGGAACAGTCCGTCGCGGCTCATCGCATAGCAGATGCGGGACTGGCCGTACAGCTGCACCAGCATGACGGTGGTCATGCCGATCAACGCGCCGAGGTTCACGATGAACGCCAGCCAGTTGAGGCCGGTCTCGAGAATCACGCCCGCCACCGGAGCGTCGATGAACTTCGCGAACTCCTTGTACGGCACCACGCCGGTCATGATGAGCGTCATGATGATGTACAGCACGGTGGACACGGCCAGCGAGATCAGGATGCCGCGCGGCAGCGTCTTGTTCGGATTGATGGTCTCCTCGGCGGAGGAGGAGACGGCGTCGAAGCCGATGAAGCTGAAGAACACGATCGACGCGGCCGGCACGATGCCGTACGGCTGCGTCGAACCCGGCTGGAACGTGTAGATGCCATACGGGGAGAACGGTTTCCAGTTGGCGGGATTGATGTACCAGATGGTGCACACGATGAACAGCACGATGATGGCCAGCTTGATCATCACCATGATGTCGTTGGTCTTCTTCGTCTGGTTGATGCCGATGGACAGCACCCACGTGATGATCAGCACGATGACGAAACCGGGCAGGTTGAAGTAGGTGGTGACGTCCGGGTTGGTGCCGTAGGCGGCGGTCAGCTCGACCGGCAGATGCAGGCCGAAGCCTTCCAACAGCTTGTTGAAATAGCCCGACCAGCCGGCGGACACGGTCGCCGCCTGCAACGCGTATTCCAAAATCAAATCCCAACCGATCACGAAGGCGATCAACTCGCCGAACGCCAGATACGCGTACGAATAGGCGGAGCCGGAAACCGGTGCCATCGCGGCGAACTCCGCATAGCACAGGCCCGCAAAACCGCAGCAGACGGCGGCGAGCAGGAAGGACACGCACAATGCCGGTCCCGCGGTGAGCGCGCCCTTGCCGGTGAGCACGAAGATGCCGGTGCCGATGATGGCGCCGATGCCCAGCATGGTCAGGTCGAAGGTTTTCAGTGTTCGCTTCAGCGGAGTCGATTCGGAGACAAGTTGGTCCACCGACTTCTTGCGAAATAGATCCATGGTCGTCAGATTCCCTGTGATTGTTTCAAAAATGGGCTGGACCGGACGGATTTCCGGGACTCTGGCACGCCTTAACGCCAGAAATCAGAAAGGCCGCGGCGATATGCGCAACAGCCTTGTGTATGGAAAGTGTAAAAAACACTGCCGGACAAAATCGTGAAAACATCGTGAATCGTCTCACCATATGTCCCTGATGTTCCATACCTGTCACATAGCGGCGCGACAATGGGAGCCATGACTTTGAGCGCAACACGTGAATGGGATTTCTCCTCCGAACAAGGCAAAGCGAACTACAAGGCCGCCCAGCGGCGGTATCCGGCGCAGGCCATCGTCGACCTCGCCGCACTGCGCGACAACATGCGCCATCTGGTGAGTGTCGTCGGCGGTCCGCATTCCGGCACCGCCGTCATGGGCATCGTCAAAGCCGACGCGTACGGCCACGGTCTGGTTCCGGCCGCGCTCGCCGCGCTCGCGGGAGGCGCCACATGGCTCGGCACCGCGCAATCGCATGAGGCGTTGCTGCTGCGCAAAGCCGGCATCGGCCCCGATCGCTGCCATATTCTGACGTGGGTCTACAGCGGCGCCGAAGTGCCGTTCGACGAGTTGGTCGACAACGACATCGACATTTCCGTCGGCTCGCTCGCCGGCATCGACGGTGTCGCCGCGGCCGCACGCAGGCTTGGCAAGACGGCGCGCGTGCATGTGAAGGTCGATTCCGGCTTCGGCCGTAACGGCTTCACGCCCGCCGGTTTCGACGCGGCGCTCGCCAAACTGGTGCCGCTCGCCAAGGAAGGCGTGCTGCACATCGTCGGCCAGTGGAGCCATCTGGCGGTCGCCGACGCACCGGACGTTCCGGAATTCGTTGCCTCCACCGACATGCAGGTCGAAACGTTCAAGGACTTCACCCGTCGTATGGAGGCGGCCGGCATTCCGCCGGAAATCCGCCACCTCGCCAACACCGCGGCGACGCTGTCCCGTCCGGAAATCCACTTCGAACTGACCCGTCCGGGCATCGGCCTGTACGGTTACGAAGCCGATCCGGCCATGGGCACGCCGTCCACGTATAGCCTGAAGCCCGCCATGACCCTGCAGGCGCAGCTCGGCACCGTCAAGGATGTGGAGGCCGGACATGGCATTTCCTACGGCCGTACGTATCTGACCCCGTCCGACACCTCCACCGCGATCGTGCCGCTCGGCTATGCGGACGGCATCCACCGCTCCGCCTCCGGATTCGACATGGAAGGCGCCAAGCACGTGACCAAGCCCGGTGGTCCGGTGCGCGTGATGACCGCGGAAGGCCCGCGCCTGTACCGTGTGTCCGGCCGCGTGTGCATGGACCAGTTCATCCTCGACCTGCACGGTTCCGCCGCCGAACTCGGCATTCACGAAGGCGACAATGTGGAACTGTTCGGTCCGGGCCGTGGCGAGGATTACGCCGAACCGACCGCGGACGATTGGGGTCGTGCCGCCGACACCATCAGCTACGAGATCTTCACCTGCCTGCGCAACCGCATTCCGCGCCTGTACGAGCATGTCACGGACGTATTGTCCGCCGAGGACCTCGCCAAGCTCGACCCGGCAAGCATCCTGTAATCCCGTAAAAAGCGGCGGCAGCCGCCGCACCCATAGGAAGGCGGTGCATCATGACGAGCGAAGGATACAGCGCGTTCGACGAGGAGCGTTGGGCTCCGGAACCACCCAAATCCAGCTCCCGCACCGCCTTCCAACGCGACCGCGCCCGACTCATACACTCATCGGCATTACGTCGTCTCGGCGCGAAAACGCAGATTCTGGTGGCCGGCACGGACGATTTCGCACGTACACGGCTTACACACACGTTGGAGGTCGCGCAAATCGGTCGACAGATCGGCACTTCGCTCGGTTGCGATCCCGACGTGGTCGACTGCGCCTGCCTTGCGCACGACCTCGGCCACCCGCCGTTCGGCCATAATGGGGAACGTGCGCTTGCCGAAATCGCCGGCAATATCGGTGGTTTCGAAGGCAATGCGCAAACCTTGCGATTATTGACGCGCCTCGAACCGAAAATACTGTTTCCCGACGGACGTTCCGCAGGCGTGAATCTGACGCGTGCCGCGCTCGATGCGGCCGTCAAATACCCGTGGACGCTTGCCGAAGCCGCCGCGCATCCGAAAGGGGAGCGCAGTGCGAAATTCTGCGTCTATCCGGATGATACGGACGTGTTCGCCTGGCTCAAACAACACGCGCCCGACACCACCCGCCGTCCCGTCGAATGCCAGGTGATGGACCTGTCCGATGACATCGCCTACAGCGTGCATGACGTGGAGGACGCCATCGCCACCGGCGCGTTCAATCCGGGCGAACTGCACGAAAACGGAGTGATCGACGCGGTCGTCGAGGACGCGCGCGCCTGGTATGGTCCGCAATGGGACGCCGACAAACTGGTGGACGCGTTCGCACGAATGCACCGGCGCGACACATTCCCCGGCTATTTCGACGGTTCGCGCCGCGCGCTCGCCGCATTGAAGAACATGACCAGCAATCTGATCGGCCGATTCGCCGGTTCCGTGGAACAAGCCACGCGGGACATGTACGGCAACGAGCCGCTGACCCGATACAACGGCGATCTGGTGATTCCCGAGGAAACCAGTTACGAAATCGTGGTGCTGAAAGGCATCGCCGTGCATTTCGTCATGGAGCCCGGCGAACGCGAGCCGATGCACGGCGAGGAACAGCGGATCGTCGGCGATCTGGTGGACGTGTTCATGGCGGACAATCCCAAACCGTCCAGTGCGTTGGAGAACGTGTTCCTCGACGATTGGCGCGAGGCCGGCAGCGACGGCGAACGCCTGCGCGTGGCCATAGACCAGGTGGCGAGCCTGACCGACACGTCCGCCCTGACCCTCCACTCCCTTCTCTGCTGACGCGTATACCCCCGTTTCCTGTGTGGCGAGTCAATGAGATTCATAAGTGCCGCGTAGCGCCATGTATGTTGTCCGACCGTAGGCTTGGCCGAACGGCCTTGAGTGTGTCGGATGACATACATGGCGTGGAGCGGCTGGCTGTGTGCCTAAGGCAAAGTTGAGTGTGTCGCGCGTTGCATACGCCGCGTAGCCATAACCTATGGCATCGCTGGTAGGCTGGACCGTATGCCGGGAATGATCAAGAAGGAAGACATAGAAAAGGTCCGCGCCACCGCCGACCTGTATGACATCGTATCCGCGACCGTCACGCTCAAACCCTCGGGAACCGGCACATACGTAGGCCTATGCCCCTTCCATGACGAGAAAACGCCAAGTTTTTCCGTGCGCCCGGCGCTTGGCGTATGGCATTGCTTCGGCTGCGGTCTCGGCGGCGACGTGTTCGGCTACGTCGAACATCAGGAGAACATCGACTTTCGTGACGCGGTGGAGCTGCTCGCCGACAAATACCATATCGAACTGCATTACGACAAAGCCGACAACGTGCCCGCGCACACCGGTTCGAAACGCGCACGCCTGCTCGAAGCCAACGAGGCGGCGCAGGAATACTTCGTCTCCCAACTGATGACCAAGGAGGCGCTCGCCGCGCGCAAGCTGTTGGACGGTCGCAACTTCAGCCAGGCCGACTGCCAGCGGTTCGGCTGCGGATATGCCCCCCAAGGATGGGATAACCTGGTGCGGCACCTTGCCGGCAAAGGCTTCACCCAGCAGGAGATGCTCGACGCGGGACTCGCCCGTCAGGGCCAGCGTGGCGTATACGACTATTTCCGTGGCCGCGTGACATGGCCGATTCGTGATTCGACCGGTCGTACGCTTGGCTTCGGCGCGCGCAAGCTGTACGAGGATGACACGATCAATGCGAAATACATCAACACGCCCGACACGCAGCTGTACCGCAAAACACAGGTGCTGTACGGCATCGACCTTGCCAAATCGGCGATTGTGAAGAAACGCCAGGCGGTGATCGTCGAAGGCTATACCGATGTGATGGCCATGCATCTGGCCGGCATCGACACGGCGGTCGCCACGTGCGGCACCGCATTCGGCGCCGAGCATGCGAAGATCATTCGCCGATTGATCGCGGACGATTCGTTGGGCGCGGTGCAGCTGGTTGGCCCCCTGAAGGTGGAGGGGCAGGCGTTGAGCTCGCGTGTCGTGTTCACATTCGACGGCGATGCGGCCGGGCAGAAGGCCGCGATCCACGCGTTCGGTTTGGACGCCGCGTTTTCGACGCAGGCGTTCGTCGCGGTCGCCGAAGACAACCTCGACCCGTGCGATCTGCGCATCAAACGCGGCAACGAGGCGGTGCGCGCGCTGATCGCCAATGCGCGGCCGCTGTACGATTTCGTGATCGATTCGGCAATCGACCGTTTCGACACCACGTACGCGACAGGTCAGATGGGCGCGGTCAAGGCGGTCGCCCCGCTGATCGCGCAAATCCGAGACCGTTCGCTGCTCGACCTGTACTCACGCAAGGCGGTGCGTCGCATCGGCGTCGATCTGGATATCATGCAACGCGAAGTGGCGTACCGGCGTCGCAAACTGAACGTGCGTGACGAGGACGCGTACGCGCCGAAACGTCGATTCCAAAACAATGCGGGGCCGTCGGCTGAACCAGCATATGCGGAACGTGGCGCGAATCCGTATGCGAATCCCGCAGCACGCAAGGCGTTGGAGCATCGCGACGCGGCCGACCAAAGCTACTATCGCATCGACGACGCCGTGTTCATCTGCGAACAGCAGTTCATGGCCACGCTGATCCAGGTGCCGTTGGCCGTCGATCCGACGATGTTCGCCAGCCTGACCTTGTCGAGTTTCATGACGCCGGTGTTCCGCACGCTGTTCCAAGCGGTCGCTGCGGCGGGCGGGCTTCCAGGGGAAGACGTGCCGCAGGGACTGTGGATGCACAATCTGACGAAGGCGGGCGGTCCGATGCTCGAATCGGTCATCAACGAGCTGGCCGTCATGCCGCTGCCATTGCCGCCGAGCGAAGCGGACGCGAACCGCAATACAGGCGAGTCGCAGGAACAATCGGCGCAATTGCGCAAGCCGACGCAGGAGGAGCGGCGGTACGCGTCCGAACTGATCGTCAGACTGCTTGATACCGGCATCATGCGCAAAATCGGCGCGGCCCAGCGCCGCATGGCGCAACTGCCGGACGGTGCAGAGAAAATCGAACTGCTCGGACAGATCACCAAACTGGAAACGCTGCGCAAGGACCTGCAGTCGCGTGTTTTCGGCAACAACGTTGCGTGACACGCCCATATGGTGAATCGAAGGCGAACGGAAGATGATTTTTAGACAAAATCTTGGCGCACGCGGGGTTAATTTGTGAAGATTTGCGGGCCTTGTTTTCGGTTTCGCCGGTTTGCAAAAGCATGCGGCAGTAAGCAATAGTGGATGAAAATCGTTGGAATGGTCGGAAAAGCAGCACGCCGAGGGTTCGTGCTAGTCGCATTTTTGGGTAAAGTGGTCTAGGCGTTTGCATGAAAATCGCTTGGGTTTTGCAAGGTGTGCAAGGCGGTTGCAAACGGGATTGACGGAGGAATACATGCGGCGATTGGTCGTCAAGGTCCTGAAGAACGAGACCATTCTCGTAGTCGCTTCCATACTCGCACTCATATCGTGCTTCATCGTGCCGCCAGACAAGGAATACGCCGGCTACATCCACGCCAGCACCATCTCGCAGCTGATCTGTCTGATGCTGGTGGTGTGCGGCTTCCAGCGCATCGGCGTGTTCCGCATCATCGGCTCGCGCCTGCTGCATCACGTCAAAACCGCGCGTGGCCTGGTGCTCACGTTGATCGCATTGCCGTTTTTCTCCGGCATGCTCATCACCAATGATGTGGCGTTGGTCACCTTCGTGCCGTTCGCAATCGCGGTGTTGACGATGGCGCACATGGAAGAGCATGCGGTGCTTGTCGGCACGCTGATGACCATCGGCGCGAACGTGGGCAGCATGCTCACCCCGATCGGCAACGCGCACAACCTGTATCTGAAAGCGTTGACGGGCATGCCGACGTCCGAGATGATCGGCATCATGGCCCCGTATTCCGCTACCGCAGCCGTTCTGCTGATAATCATCACCTGCGTGATTTTCGGCAGCAAACCGGTTTCCGAATTTTCCGCGATCGATGGTTCCGGCATCGAACAGAACGTACTCGCCCCGCATTCCGACCGGCCGCAGCCTGACGAGATTCGCGTGACCGGCTACGGTGCCGGTTATGGCGGCTGGCGTACGATCGTATACACGGCGTTGTTCGTCGTCTGCTTGCTGGCGGTGAGCGATTTCATTCCGCTGTGGTTGATGTGCGTCATCGTGTTCGTGGCGTTCCTGCTATGCGACCGCCGCGTGTTCCGCAACGTCGATTGGGGACTGCCGCTCACGTTCTGCATGTTCTTCATCTTCATCGGCAACATGAAACGCGTGCCGGAATTCTACGAGCTGGCCGCCTCGCTGGTGGGCGCGCATCCGCTGGAAGTGGCCGTGGTGTCCAGCCAGTTCATCTCCAACGTGCCGACCACGCTGCTGCTGTCCGGCTTCTGCGACCAGTGGCGTGAACTGATCATCGGCACCAACCTGGGCGGCTTGGGCACGCTGATCGCGTCCATGGCGTCGCTGATCGGCTACAAGAACGTGACGCGCGCCTACCCGGACAAAAAAGGCCGTTATCTGGCCGTCTACACCGCGGTGAACGTGCTGTTCGTCATCGTGCTCGTCGGCCTGAGCTGGATTATCGAGTAGTGTTTGGCCGCCGACCGGTTTCCCTGACCGCTAATCTCAAGGTCGCCGGTTCGCACCTTTTGCTGAGATTGCATGAAAACCCTTGGAATCATTGGATTTCAAGGGTTTATTGTTACGTCGGCTGATGGTCTGGTGCTGTGATAATCTGTGCCGGGAAGCGTGTGCCGAGAAACGTAGGAAGGCTGAACATGCTGCAAGGATTGCTGGGAATTTTCTCCGGACTGATCACGCCGGTGCAGACCGCGGTGAACACGCGGCTCGGCCGTTCCATCGGCTCGCCGTTGCGCGCCTCGCTGGTGTCGTTCAGCGTCGGCCTCATTGCGATGCTGACTTTGACGCTGCTGCTTGGCCCGTATCCGCTGATTCCCGCCACCGCGGCGAACGGTCCATGGTGGATGTGGTTCGCGGGCGTGTTCGGTGTCACTTTCCTGACCGGCAATGTGCTGCTGCTGCCGAAACTAGGCAGTCTCAAAACCGTGATCATGCCAGTCACCGGACAGATCGTCATGGGCCTGCTGATCGACGCTTTCGGCTGGTTCGGCACTACCGCGCAGCCGATTTCCCCGCTGCGCATCGCAGGCGCGGCAATCACGCTGGTCGGCTTCCTGCTTGCCGTCGCCGGACCGAATCTGCGATTGAGGCCTGCCATCGATCGCCCGGCTGGCGGTTCGGAAAATTCCGGCGATTCCGAAAAATCCGAAACTGACGGAAAAGCCGTACATGTGCCAGGTTCCGCGACCGTGCTGTGGAGTTGCGCAGGCATCGCGTTCGGCATGTGTTCGGCCGTGCAGACGGCGTTGTTGGGCAAGCTGGGCGTCGCGTTGGGATCGCCGGTGAAGGCATCGCTCGCCTCGTTCGTGGTCGGTCTGATCTCGCTTGCGATCGTCGTCGCATTCGTCGACCGCACCTACAGCCTCGGCGACGCGCTGAAGAAAGGCAATCCGTGGTGGATGTGGGCAGGCGGATTGCTGGGTGCGACGCTGGTGATGTGCAACGCGTACCTGTCCGCGCATATCGGCACCGGCATGACGGTGATGCTGGTATTGCTCGGTCAGGTCGGCGGAGGATTGCTGGTCGACCGTTTCGGCCTGCTTGGCGTGCCACGCAAGCCCGTGGCCGGCATCCAATACGTCGGCGTGCTCGTAGCCATCGTCGGCATTGTGCTCAAGGCGATGTGACTGCCGTGTCGAGTTGGCAACCGTGTGCGAACTGACTATACTGTGTTTAGTTTGGCCCTGTAGCTCAGCTGGATAGAGCATGTGACTTCTAATCTCAAGGTCGCCGGTTCGAGCCCGGCCGGGGTCACCATCAAGCCCTCGCGTCGTTTCATGCGGTGCGGGGGCTTTCCTGTCCATTGACTGGCAAGCCATTGGCTTGCGAAGATAGGGGAGACCATGAAGCGAATCGTCGCGGGCATTCTGGCGCATGTGGACGCGGGCAAGACCACGTTGTCGGAGGCGCTGCTGTACGCTACCGGCCAAGTACGCAAACTCGGCCGCGTCGACCACGGCGACGCCTTCCTCGACACGGACGCCATGGAACGGCAGCGCGGCATCACCATCTTCACCGAGCCGGCCGTCATCGCCACGCCCGACCTCACCATCACCCTGCTCGACACTCCTGGACACGTCGACTTCTCCGCCGAAACGGAACGTACGCTCGCCGTGCTCGACTACGCCATCCTCGTCATTTCCGGCGCGGACGGCATCCAAGGCCATACCGAAACGCTGTGGCGACTGCTCAATCGCTATCAGGTGCCCACATTCGTCTTCGTCAACAAAATGGACTCGCTCGGCGCCGGCAAAACGCAACTGCTCGCCCAACTCAAGAAACGCTTCTCGGACGGCTGCGTCGACTTCACCGAGCCGATTGACGGCGAACGCATGGAGGAGATCGCCATGCAAAACGAAACGGCCATGGACGCGTATCTCGACACCGAAACCGTGCCGGACGAAACCATTCGCGCCATGATCGCCCGCCGTGAGCTGTTCCCCTGCTATTTCGGATCAGCGCTGAAAATGGACGGTATAGAACAGTTCGTCGCAGGTTTCGAACGGTTCGCGCAAGAGCCGCAATACAATGGCGAATTCGGCGCACGCATATATAAGGTGTCTCATGACGCGCAAGGCAACCGTCTGACCTGGCTCAAGGTGACCGGCGGCGAACTGAAGGCCAAGATGATGCTAAGCGGCACCGCGCACGCCGGCGACGCGGATGCGGTTGCCGAAGACGGCCAATGGCATGAGAAAGCCGACCAGGTGCGCGTCTATTCCGGCGCGAAATCCACCACCGTCGACACGGTCCCCGCAGGCACCATCTGCGCCGTCACGGGTCTGACGCAGACATTCCCCGGCGAAGGCCTCGGCATGGAGCGGGACGCCGGCAGTCCGGTCCTCCAGCCGGTGCTCACGTACACGCTGGAACCGGGGGAGTGCGACATTCACAAATGTCTCGTCGCCCTGCGCGAACTGGAGGACGAGGATCCGCTGCTGCACGTCGTCTGGCAGTCTCGCCTAGAGGAAGTGCACCTGCAGTTGATGGGCGCGGTGCAGCTGGAGATCATCCAGCAGATCATGCACGACCGTTTCGGCCTGGACGTCACGTTCGGACCGGGCAGCATCCTGTACAAGGAGACGATCGCCGCTCCGATCGAAGGCATCGGCCATTTCGAGCCGTTGCGACACTACGCCGAAACGCATGTGCTGCTCGAACCGCTGCCGCAGGGCTCGGGCATGGCATACACCACCGTGTGCAGCGAGGACGTGCTCGGCCGCAACTGGCAGCGCCTCATCATGCAGCATTTCCAGGAACGCGAGCATCTGGGCGTGCTCACCGGCTCGCCGATCACCGATATGAGAATCACGCTGCTGACGGGCCGTGCGCATCTGAAGCACACGGAAGGCGGCGATTTCCGCCAAGCCACCTACCGTGCGATACGCCAGGGCCTGATGGAAGCGAAGAAAAAGGGCGATTGCCGTCTGCTTGAACCTTGGTACGGCTTCCGTCTGGAAGTGCCGCAGGACATGGTCGGACATGCGATGGCCGACATCCAGCGCATGTCGGGCACGTTCGACACGCCTACCGGCGACGGCGAATACATGGTGTTGAACGGCACGGCGCCGGTATCCGAAATGCGTGACTATGCGATGGACGTGAACGCGTACACGCACGGCCGTGGCCATTTAAGCTGCGTGTTCGCCGGCTACCAGCCGTGCCACAATGCCGACGAGGTGATCGAGAACATGGCTTACGATCCGGAATCCGACCTGGAGAACACGCCGGATTCAGTGTTCTGCGCGCATGGCGCCGGCTATCCGGTCAAATGGTACAAGGTGCCCGAATTCATGCATCTCGACTACGCGTGGGATGGCATGCGCGAATAGAACCGAAAGACAGACGGGTGGGAAGCGCCGATTGCTTCCCACCCGAGGC
>OMEB01000349.1_pt1 | contig 25103 bp, 20 predicted proteins | sample 1645311 | NCBI WGS metagenome assembly OMEB01 (sample SAMEA103958119, study PRJEB25191) | human gut metagenome | biome: human-associated habitat [ENVO:00009003]; feature: intestine environment [ENVO:2100002]; material: feces | place: Germany | collected 2013/2015 | reverse complement strand
CACGTCCTCACCGGTAATATCTTCCTGCAGGGCCTGTAAAATCAAAGGATCAGCCTGCAATTTCATGGTTACGTTGTTCATGACTCTTTTTCTCCCTTTCCATTTCCCCTAAGATGCTCTTGCGATACACTTCGGCCAGGCCCCCTTCATGACGGCTGACGTAGTCCGAAGCCTGAGCGCAGGCCAGGCTGAAATCGCCGTGACTGTCGCCCTTTTCAGCCAGATCCAAGGCCGCCCGTTTGCCGAAAACCAGGCTTTCCAAGAGGGAATTGCTGGCCAGGCGGTTGCGGCCGTGAACGCCGTTGCAACTCGTTTCACCGACGGCGTAGAGGTGGTCCATCGTCGTCCGACTGTGGCCGTCGACGTGGATGCCGCCCATGAAGTAGTGCTGGGCCGGCGTGACCGGGACCCAGTCGACGGTGGCATCGATGCCGTCTTCCAGGCAGCGTTCATAAATATTGGGGAAATGGCCCTTTATGACGTCCGTTCCCAGTCCGGTCATATCCAACCAGACGAAGGGCCGTTGGTCCTTTTCCATCTGTTTGCGGATAGCAGCGGTCATCAAATCGCGGGGCAGGACTTCATTGGCAAAGCGCTTTCCGTCTTTCCCGCGCAATTTAGCCCCTTCGCCGCGGACCGATTCGGAAATGAGGAAACTCCGGCCCGGACGGGACGAATAGAGGGACGTCGGATGGATCTGGACGTAATCGATGTTTTCCAAAGCAATGCCGTGGCGCATGGCAATGGCCAAGGCGTCGCCCGTAAGATGCGGGAAATTCGTCGAGTGGTCGTAAAGGCCGCCGATGCCGCCGCTGGCCAAGATCGTGTTGCCGGCTTCAATGGCCCGGTAGGCTCCGTCCTTTTCACGGGCCAGGATACCGAGACAGGTGTTTCCGTCGGTAAGGATGTCGACCATGGTCGTGTAGTCGCAGATAGTCACATTGGGCAACTCCCGAACGGCGGCCAAGAGGCGGCTGGTGATTTCCTTCCCTGTAATATCCTTATGAAAGAGGATCCGCGGCCGGGAGTGACAGCCTTCGCGGGTATAGTCGAAAGAGCCGTCGGCCTTTCGGGCAAAGTCGACGCCGTAGCCGACGAGTTCATCGATGATGCGCCGCGACGAGCGAATCATGATATCCACCGATTCGCGGCGGTTTTCGTAATGGCCGGCTTTCAACGTATCTTCCATGAAGCTGTCGTAATCGTTTTCATCGTGAAGGACGCAGATCCCCCCCTGAGCCAGGAAAGAATCGCTGTTTTCCACGTCATCCTTCGTAATCATGAGCACTTTCTTATCGCGCGGTACGTGGAGGGCGGCAAAGAGACCGCTGGCACCGGTGCCGACGATGACAACATCTGTTTTTTCTGTTTCCATGACATCTACCTTCTTCTATTTGGCTAACTCCAGCATCCGTTCCAAAGCCTGAACGGCCTTCCCTGCCATCTTGGCATCGACAAAGACTTCGTTCGTTTCGTCGCGCAGGCAGTCACGGACCTTTTCCAAGGTGACCTTCTTCATATTGATGCAGTACGCATCTTCCATGGCCGGATAAAAGACCTTATCGGGATTCCGCGTTTCCAGCTCATAAAAGACGCCGCCTTCGGTTCCGATGATGAATTCCTTGGCATCCGACGAACCGGCATAGTCGATGATGCCTGACGTGCTGCCGACGTAATCGGCCAGGGCCAGGACTTCCTTGCGGCATTCGGGATGGGCCAGGAACAGGGCCTGAGGATGAGCGGCCTGTACCTTCTTTACGTAGTCCGGATCGACCGTATCGTGACGGGGACAAAAGCCCTGATTGAGGATAAAATGCTTATCCGGCACCTGGGTCGAAACGTAGTGTCCCAGGTTTTTATCCGGCGTAAAGAAAATATTCTTCTGGGGCAGCTTCTTGACGATCTTGACGGCATTGGACGACGTGACGCAGACGTCGGACGCAGCTTTTACGGCTGCCGTCGAATTGACGTAACAGACGACGGCCAAGTCGTCATACTCGGCGCGGGCCTTTTCGATCGTCGCCGTATCGGCCATGTGGGCCATGGGACAGGACGCCGTCCGATCGGGCATGAGGACTTTCTTTTTGGGATTGAGCATCTTGGCGCTCTCACCCATAAAATCGACGCCGGCAAAGACGATGATTTTAGCATCCGTTTCAACGGCCTTTTTGGCCAGACCAAAGGAGTCGCCGACGTAGTCAGCATAGGCCTGAACCTCATCGGGCACGTAATAGTGGGCGAGGATAATGGCCTCTTTTTCTTTTTTCAGGGCAGCGATCTCATCTTCAATATACACAGGTTTCCATCCTTTCAGGGAAACGGGACCGCCCTTTGGACAAGTCCCGTTCAAACCGCCAGTCCCTAAGGCTGACGACAATTTTTATTTACATCAATTATACCCTATTGACCGATTTTTGACAATACTACTGTCATGACAATAGAAATCAGGCCGGTATGCAATGTCGTTCTGCCAAAGACAAACAAAAGCCGTCCTTCAAGACAAAGGTCTCAAAAGACGGCTCATGATCATCATAACGTTAGTGCCCATTGACCGATTCCGACACGGCGCGGAACTTGGCAATCGTTTCGGCCGCTTCCCGGCGGATGTCTTCGGGATCGCGGGTGATGCGGGCGACGCCGCTGTCCATGGCCGCTTTGGCAACGGCTGCAGCGACGGCCGGAGCTACCCGTTCGTCAAAGGCATTGGGAATGACGTGGTCTTCAGCCAGTTCGTCGTCCGAAACTAAGGAGGCGATGGCATAGGCTGCGGCCAGTTTCATATCCTCGTTGATGCTGCGGGCCCGGACGGCCATAGCTCCGCGGAAGATGCCCGGAAATACCATGACGTTGTTAATCTGGTTAGGCGCATCGGACCGCCCCGTACCGACGACTTTGGCACCGGCTTCTTTGGCCGAGGCGTAGTCCGTTTCGGGAATAGGGTTAGCCATGGCAAAGACGACGGCGTCGGAAGCCATGGATTCGATGAGCTCTTTCGTGAAAATATGCGGTGCCGAAACACCGAGGAGGAGGTCGGCGCCCTTGACGGCATCGGCCAGGGTCCCCTGTTTCTTCGCCTTGTTGGTCACGTCTGCCAACGCAGCCTGGACGGGATTGAGGCCTTCCATGCCGGCATAGAGGATGCCCGGACGGTCGACCATGGTGACGTCTTCGGCACCGGCCCGGACCAAGAGGCGGCCGATGGAAGCTCCGGCAGCACCGGCACCGTTGATGACGATGCGGGCCGTCTTGAGGTCCTTTTTGACGAAGCGCAGGGCTCCGATGACGCCGGCTAAGGCGGCGATGGCCGTACCGTGCTGGTCGTCATGGAAGACGGGGATGTCCATTTCGCGCTTCAGCGTTTCTTCGATGTCATAGCATTTCGGCGAAGAAATGTCTTCCAAATTGATGCCGGCAAAAGACGGCTGCAGGCGCTTGACCGTTTCGATGAACTCCTTCGGATCCTTCGTGTCCAGGCAGATGGGAACGGCATTGACGCCGCCGAATACCTTGAACAGGATAGATTTCCCTTCCATGACCGGCATGGCCGCTTCCGGGCCGATGTCGCCCAAACCGAGGACGCGGGTCCCGTCCGATACGACGGCAATCATATTGCCCCGGCAGGTCAGGTCAAAGGACAGATCCGGATCTTTGGTGATCTCCCGGCACGGCTGGGCAACGCCCGGCGTGTAGAGTACACTCAAATCGTCGTTGGTCTGTAAGACGGCCCGAGGGAAGGTTTCGAGAATCCCCTGTTTACCTCGGCGGATCTTCATGGCTTGTTCATCAAAATTCATGTCAAAAAACTCCTCTACAATAGTTTATGCGTTAAAAATAGCTTGCGGTTCTGTAAATTCGAGCATCCCGTCTTTGCCGCCTTCACGGCCGAGACCGCTGTCCTTAAAGCCGCCAAAAGGCGCTGTGACGTCGCGCGGGCTGCCGTTGACGTAGACGTTGCCCGACAAGATGCCTTCGGCAACCTTCGTCGCTTCTTCCTTATCGGGACCCCAGACGGCACCGTTGAGGCCGTACTTGGTATCGTTGGCAATGGCCAGGGCCTGGTCGACACTGTCATAAGTGAGGACGCAGAGGACGGGCCCGAAGATTTCTTCTTGGGCAATGGTCATGTCGTTGGTCACATCGGTAAAGACCGTCGGATTGATGAAGTACCCCTTTTCAGGCGCTTCCGGACGGCCGCCGGCCAGGACCGTCGCCCCTTCTTCGATGCCTTTGGCAATGTACGAATCGACGATCTTCCACTGTTCTGCCGAAGCGACAGCGCCGACTTTCGTCGTTTCCAAGGTCGGGTCGCCGACCTTATATTCCGGCAGGACCTTGAGGATGATGTCTTCGATTTCTTTTTTCGCTTCCTTCGGGATGATCAGCCGCGACAGAGCCGTGCAGGTCTGGCCGCTGTTGAGCAGGAGCGAATTGAAGCACATGCGGACGGCCTTTTCATAGTCGGCCCCGGGCAGGATGATAAAGGGTGATTTGCCGCCCAATTCCATGCTGATGCGCTTCATAGAAGCCAAGGCCCGCTGGGAGACCTTGATACCGGCTTTGGTCGAACCCGTAAAGGATATCATGGCGATATTGGGGTCGTCGCAGATAGCGTTGCCGATTTCACCGCTGCGGCCGGGGATGAAGTTGAAGACGCCCTTCGGGAAGCCGGCCCGATCAAAGGCTTCGGCCAAATAATAAGCCGTTACCGGCGTAGACTGGCTGGGCTTCAAGACGACGGTGGCACCGACTAAAATAGCCGGGATGACTTTCTGGATAACCTGGCCCAAAGGATAGTTCCACGGCGTGATGCAGCCGATGACCCCTAAGGGACGGCGGTAGACGACGGACTGGGGCAGTTTTTCGACTAAGGGCAGGTCCGGGGCCAAGTCGATATAAGACTGGGTCCGTACGAACTGGTAGGCGATGTGGTTGGTCTTAACGAAGGAAACGGGGATGCCCAATTCCTTGACGGTGGCATCGACCATCTGCGGTTCAAACTGAATGAGCTCTTTAAGCAATTTTCTCATAAAATCAATTCGTTCTTCCATCGGCCTTGCCGCCCACGCAGGAAAGGCCTTGGCTGCAGCAGCTGAGGCAGCGGCGACATCCTGTTCACCGGCAGCGGCAACGGTCGTGAAAACTTCCTTCGTCGCCGGATTTTCAACGTCGATGTATTGGCCGGATAAGGGAGCTACCCACTGGCCATCGATATACAATTTTTTAAAGTCCATGAAAAAAACCTCCTTTGCGCTGATTTATGCTACCATTATAGATAGAAATTCTCCATTGTGCAACAAAAAAGGCATCGTACTCTGAAAAATTTAAGTACAATGCCTTTACCATTATTTTGCCTCGACTTCCAAGGCCTCCGATTCCGACGCGAAATGCCCCAGAACAGACCCGCCGACAAGACCGACGACAAAGGGAACGATCCAGCCGAAGCCGTACACCGACAAGGGAACGGCAGCGACGATGGCTTTGGCAACGGCCAGGCTGCTAAGGCCCGGCAGGGATTCCAAGCAGGCGAAGACCGTGACCAAGTAGACCGAACCCTTATAGGCCCACTGATTGGGAAGCAAGGGACCGACGATGCCCAACACCAGCAAGGCCAGGCACGGCGGATAAGCGACGCCGAAGATCCAGCCGATGTAGGTGACGATGCCGTCGACGCCGAGGAAGGCCGTCAGGGCCGAGAGGATCGAGCAGGCGACAGCCGCCTGTTTATAAGTGATGCGGCCACCAACGGTCGTACTGGTGAATTCCGCAACGGCAGCGATCTGACCGATGGCTGTCGTCAGGCAGGCCAAGACGACGGCGATGCCCATGGGAATCATGACCCAGGTGCCGATGCGGTGGATGATGGCTACCAAGAGTTCAGCCCGGCCGATGGACTGGGGATAGTAGGAACTGACGCTGGCCCCCATGTAGAGCAGGCTGCCGTAGATGATGAGCAGCAGGACGAAGGAGACGACGCCGCAGTAGATGAGGACCTTATTGCGCTGGCCGACGCCCGTATAGCCCTTGCCGCGAATGGAGCTGAGGAAGACGGCAGCCATGATGAAGCTGACCAGGACGTCGCCCGTATTGTAGCCGCCGAGGAAGGCATTGACGAAGGGATTGTCTGCGGCAGGTTCCGCCGGCGTCCCCAAGGGGAAGAAAATCCCGGCAATGGCGATGGCCACCAAAATGAAGGCCAAGGCCGGCGTCAAATACTTGCCCATGCGGTCCATGACGTTATGCGGGTCGGCGACGAAGAAATAGCAGAGCAGGAAATAAAGGACGACTAAAGGAATCATGGGCGCTGCCGGAAAATTCCCCTGTACGCCGAGCTGGATGGCCGTCGCCGCCGTCCGCGGAATGGACACGAAGGTACAGACCAGCATCAAAGCCGCCAAGAGAATGCGGTACGTATATTTTCCGACCTTGTCCGTAATCGTATGGACGTCGCCGTTGAGGCCGATGACGATGAGCGTAAAAATAGGCAGGAAAATCCCCGACAAGGTCAAGCCGGCCAGGCCCGACAAGAAATCACTGCCGCTGTTGAGCCCCAAGTGCGGCGGAAAAATAAGATTGCCGGCCCCGAAATAGGTGGCAAAAAAAGCAAAGCCCAGGATGATGACATCCCGTTTCCGAATCGTCTGTCTGCTGGAATCATTCATAAGAAAAGTCCCCCCAACCCCATAATAAAGAATAAGTGCATCATACAAAAAAGAGGCGCTGCCCTCAAGCTGCGCCTCAATTCACATCATATCTTTCAGGAATAGCCTGTAGGAATTGGCACCTTACCATTGGCAGGTTGCCGCAGCGTCATCGGGCCCATCCCTCAGCTGCTCTGGATATTGCGGTATGAAATTTTGTATGTATTGCTAGTATTTTATAAAACTTTTCGCTGTTTGTCAATAACTTTTTAACAAAATTACTTCTTCGACGGCTTATTTTGACTTCCCGGGCATAAATCAGAGAGGAAGCATTCGTCGCATAAAGGCTTTCGGGCCTTGCAGACCCGTCGTCCGTGCCAGATGAGCCAATGATGAGCCCGGCTCCACCATTCCTTGGGAATGGCCTTCTGCAGTCCCTTTTCGACTTCAAGGGGCGTCTTGCCCTTGGCCAGCTGAAGCCGATTGGATACGCGGAAGACGTGGGTATCGACGGCGATGGCCGGGATGTCGAACAAGACACTGACCAGGACATTGGCCGTCTTGCGGCCGACACCGGGCAGTTTCACCAATTCGTCAAAGGTCTGCGGTACTTCACCACCATAGTCTTCACAGAGGATGGCGCAGTTGGCCAGGATATTCTTGGCCTTGCTGTGATAAAGGCCGCAGGTGCGAATCTTTTCTTCGAGGCCGTCGAGGCCGAGGGACAGCATCTTTTCTGCCGTATTATATTCCGGGAAGAGGCCGGCCGTCACGATATTGACCCGTTCGTCCGTGCACTGAGCCGACAAGATGACGGCAATCATCAGTTCAAAGGGCGAATTGTAGTGCAGAGCCGGCTTCATGATGCCGTATTGATCCTGGAAACGCTGGAGCATTTCATCTTTTACTTTCTTGGTAACAGCCATATCACTTTACTTCCTCATCGGTATCGATGACATCATTGAGACTTCCCATTTCATAGCCGCCAAGGTCGAGGGTAACGTAGGAGAACCCCGTATCCTTAATGGCCCGGACGATTTCCTGGCGATGGGCCAACACCGACGGGATCTCGTCTAAGCCGACTTCGATACGGGCTACGTCGCCGTGATAGCGGACCCGCAGCGACCCTTGAACGTAAGGAGCCACAGCGGCTTCGGCAGCATCGATCTGAGCCAGGAGATGCGGCGTCAGGCGGACGCCGTAAGGAACGCGGCTGGCCAAACAAGCGGCACTCTGCTTATTCCAGGTCTGGAGACCGAATTCCTTCGACAGGGCCCGGATATCGGCCTTGTCTAAGCCGGCTTCGATCATGGGACTGCGGACCGAATCAGACAGCTCTTTAAGGGCCTTCATGCCCGGCCGGTAATCGCCGAGATCGTCGACATTGCCGCCGTCGATGACCCACTGATAGCCTTCGGACCTAGCTAGGTTCACCAAGGCCGTGAAGCGAATCTTCTTACAGTAATAGCAGCGTTCCGGCGGATTTTCCACAAACGTCGGATCGTCGAACTCCGTCGAATTGACCAACCGGTGTTCGACGCCGATGAATTCCGCCATGGCCTTGGCATCAGCCGCTTCACTCCCCGGCAGGGTGGCCGATACGGCCGTAATGGCCAGGACCTTATCACCCAGCGCTTCATGGGCGGCATAGGTCAAAAAAGTACTGTCCACGCCGCCGGAAAAGCCGACGACGACACTGCCCAGCGACTTTAATATATCTTGCAGTTTTTCATATTTCTTGCGCGTATCTGTTGAAACCATAAGGATTCCCCCTTATACAATAGTGCAGAAAAGGCGCCTTCTCCCCTCTTCCCGAGAGGGCCCCCAAGAGCCGCCGCGGAAAGGAAAGCAGAAAGAGCCTCCCTGTTCGGCCATCGTCCCCTCAATGGCCGGCTTAGAAGAAATGAGCCGATTCTTCCTTCAACACGGCATCCCGCAGGGCCGACAGCTTGCTGCTGCGCTGGACCCACATTTCTTCCGGATTGACCAAGCGCAGGTATTCAGGCCACAAGGTCTGAATCTGTTCATCGGCATAGGTCATGATGTCCTTGAGATTCGGTTTTTTATATACTAATTCACCCTTTTTAAAGATAGGGATGAGCATTTCCTGAACGCGGTAGGTCCCGGCCGGAATCGTCCGGAAACGCCAGGGAGCCTTGTCGCTCTTTAAGAGCAGATCCTTCGACTCATCGATGCTTTCCCCTTCGAGGATGATGATGTCAGCCTTCATCTTGCCCGTCTTCTTGTCATAGACGCGAAGGACGTTCTTGAGGCCCGGATTGGAAATCTTTTCGGCATTGTCGCTCATCTTGATCTTCGGTACGAACTTGCCGTCGTCGTACTGTCCGACGAGCTTGAAGACGCCGCCCAAGGACGGGCTGTCCTTGGCCGTGATGAGGTTGGTGCCGACGCCCCAGGAATTGATGGCGCAGCCCTGGGCTTTTAATTCGGAAATGAGGTTTTCATCGAGGTCGTTCGAGGCCGCAATGATGGCATCGGGGAAACCGGCAGCGGTAAACATCTTATGGGCTTCCTTCGAAAGATAAGCCAAGTCGCCGCTGTCGAGGCGGATACCGTAGACCTTGGGCAGGGTTCCGGCCGCCTTCATTTCCTTGAAGATCGTAATGGCATCGGGAACGCCCTGCTTCAACGTATTATACGTATCGGCCAACAAAATGAGGTTGTTGGGATACTGTTCGGCATAGTGACGGAAGGCTTCCAGTTCCGACGAGAAGCTCATGACCCAGCTGTGGGCCATCGTCCCTAAGACGGGCATGCCGAATCTGGCCCCGGCCAGGACGTTACTGGTCCCATTGAAACCGCCGATCATAGCCGAACGGACACCGGCCGATTTGCCCTGAGCGCGGCGCAGGCCGAATTCCATAAGATTGTCATTGCCGGCAACAGTCCGAACGCGGCGAGCTTTCGTGGCAATGAGACTTTCATGGTTCATGATCATGGACATGCACGTTTCCAAGAGCAAGGCTTCGTCCTTCTTGGTCTGGACGCGAAGGAGGACTTCCTGCGGAAAGGCGACGGTGCCTTCGGGCATGGCATAAATATCGCCGGTAAAGCGCAGTTCCTTCAAATAATCGAGGAATTCCTGACGGAAAAAGCCGGTACTCTTCAAGTACGCCAAATCATCGTCGCTGAAGTGGATGTTTTCCACATAGTCGATGAGGTGTTCCAAGCCGGCGACGACCGTATAGCCTCCCTTAAAAGGATTACTGCGGTAATAGCGGTCAAACACGCACTGCTGCTCGTGCTTGCCTTCAAAAAATAAGCCCTGCATCATCGTCAACTGATACAGGTCTGTCAACAACGCTTTCGTGTACAAAATAACTCGCCTCCAAAAAGATGTTATACCTATTATACATCAGTTAGTCCAAAAGAGATAATCAATTACCGATTTTGCATGCTTTTCAAAATGTTATACAAACTTAGCATGACAGCCCTTTATGTATGCCGGATATGAAACAAGCTGCTCTTCCGATTCATACAGGATGAGCAGCTTGGTCATTATTTTCTTTTCATAACCTTACGGGCAGCGGCGATGACGTCTTCGGCCGATAAATGATAGGCCTTCAATAAATCATCGGGCTTCCCCGATTCGCCGAAGCGGTCCTGAATGCCGACCAGTTCGACGGGAATAGGATGATGCTGGGCCAAGGCTTCGCAGATGGCACCGCCCAGGCCTCCCATGATCTGATGTTCCTCGCAGACGACGGCCGCCCCCGTTTCAGCCGCACAGGTACAGATCGTATCGACGTCGAGGGGTTTTACGATGCGGACGTTTACGACGCGGGCCGAAATCCCTTCCTTTTCAAGGGCTTCTGCCGCCACCAAGGCTTCATGGACCATGAGGCCGTTGGCAAAGAGGGTCACATCGGTTCCGTCGCGGAAAACAGCCGCCTTATAGAGGTCAAAAGGCGTGTCTTCCGACGTAATGACCGGTGCCGGATTGCGGCCGAAGCGGACGTACGACGGCCCCTGAATGTCATAGACGGCCAGGGTCGCCTTGTACGTTTCCCACCAGTCGCAGGGCGTGATGACCGTCATGTTGGGAATGGTCCGCATGAGAGCGATATCCTCGAGAGCCTGATGGGTCGCTCCGTCGGGACCGACGGAAATGCCGGCGTGAGCGCCGCCGAGCTTGACGTTTAATTTATTATAGCAGACCGTGTTGCGGATCTGTCCCCAGCCGCGGCCCGTCAAAAAGACGCCGTACGTCGACACAAAGGGGACGAAGCCCGTCAAAGACAGGCCGGCTGCCGTGCCGACGAGATCTTGTTCCGAAATGCCGACATTGATGTATTTATCCGGGAATTCCTTGCGAATCCATTCGGTCCGCGTCGACTTGGCCACGTCGGCGTCGAGGACCATGACGTCATCGTGAAGGCGGCATAATTCTAAGAGGGCCTTGCCATAGCCGTCACGCATCGGTACTCGGTTCATGACCGCACCTCCAATTCTTTCATAGCCTGCTCGTACTGGGCTTCATCGGGCGCAGCCCCGTGCCATTCGGCCTGGTTTTCCATATAAGAAACACCCTTGCCCTTGACCGTCTTGGCCAGGATGACCGTCGGTTTATCCGTGCGGGCCTTGGCCTCCCCGTAGGCATCATAGAGGGCGTCCGTATCGTGGCCGTCGACGCGCAGGACATGCCAGCCGAAGCTGTCCCACTTGGCATCCATGGGCTCCATATCCTTGATGCCGGCCATGGAATCGACGAGCTGCAAGCCGTTGCAGTCGACGATGAGACAGACGTTGTCCAAATGGTGCTGACCGGCAAAGGCCGCCGCTTCCCAGACCTGTCCCTCCTGCTGCTCACCGTCGCCGATGAGACAGAATACCTGCTGCATCTGCCCCTTTCGCTTCAAGCCCAAAGCCATGCCGTTGGCAATGGACAGGCCCTGCCCCAAAGAACCGACGGCACAGTCGAGACAGGGCAGCTTCTGCAGGTTAGGATGGCCCTGAAGGGGACTTCCTACGGTCCGCAGCGTATCGAGCCATTCCAAGGGGAAATAGCCCCTATGGGCCAGGGTGCTGTAAAAAGCCGGCGCCGCATGGCCCTTCGACAAGACGAAACGATCCCGTTCCGGCGCATGAGGCCTGTCGGGAAAACACGTAAATATATCGGTAAAATAGAGCGTGGCCATAATTTCGACAGCCGATAAAGAGCTGCCCGGGTGGCCCGACCCGGCACGGTAAATAGACCGCACGGTATCCCGCCGTATCTGCATACAGACGTCGCGTAGATCATGCCTCATGAACGCATAGCCTCCTAATAATATACAGGTCGATTAAGAAAAAAACGCCGCAGTACTCCCCTTTCATCGGGCAGGCGGTACGCGTGCGTTCGGACAAACGACCTCAGTTATTCGCTTCCGTTTCTTCAATTAATTGTACAATGATTACATACGCAAGTCAATCGCAATCAACGGCCCAAAGCCGCTTTATGCAAGTATCGCAAGGGCCTCTCCCCCATCTCCAAAACGCAAAAAAAGCCCTGTCAGAAAAGACAAGGCTTTCTCAGCAATTGTAAAATCGACTACTCCTTCATGGCTTTGACGACTTCCGGATCGACAGCAAAACTATATTCCTCATTGGGGAAACTCCGATCCTGTACGTCTTTGATGTACTGACCGACGGCATCGACGATGGTCTGATGGAGGTCGGCATAGGTCTTGACGAACTTCGGACGGAAACCGCCGCTCATGCCGAGGAGGTCCGTGCAAACCAAGACCTGACCGTCGCAGACATTGCCGGCACCGATCCCGATAGTGGCCGCCTGTTTCAAGGCCTTCGTAATTTCCGCTGCAATATCCGTCGGTACGCATTCCAAGACGATGGCAAAGGCACCGGCTTCTTCTAGGGCCAAGGCTTCCTGAATTAAGCGTTTCGCCGTTTCGGCATTTTTCCCCTGCACGCGGTAGCCGCCGAGCTGATGGACCGACTGCGGCGTAAGGCCGATATGGCCGACGACGGGAATGCCTGCCGTCGTCATGGCTTTGACAGCTTCACAGACACTGGCGCCGCCTTCTAATTTTACGGCATCACAGCCCGTTTCCTTCATCAACCGTCCGGCATTGTGAAGGGCCTGGCAGACACTTTCCTGATAGCTCATGAAAGGCATGTCGGCGACGACCAAAGCCCGCTTCGTCCCGCGGACGACAGCTGCCGTATGATGGACCATATCATCCATGGTGACCGGCAGGGTCGACGTATGACCCATGACGACGTTGCCCAAAGAATCACCGACGAGGATCATGTCGATCCCGGCTTCGTCGACGTTCTGCGCCATGACATAGTCATAAGCCGTAATCATGGAAATGGGCGTCCCTTCCCCTTTCATTTTCTTGATGGTCAGATTCGTTACTTTCTTATTCATTGTGAACTCCTTCCGCCATCGCAAGGATTTCTTTCAGTACTTCATACTGGTTTTCCGTAATCGTTCCGTTTTCTAAAGAGAGTTCTCCCGCGGCCCGGCTAAAGGCACAATAAGGCCCCACCAAATCGGCCGGCATGACTTCCAGGTGTTTGGCCACCGTCCCCGTATCGCCGCGAGAAACAGGCCCGGTCAAGGCCTTCTGCCAGCGATCGGTGCCTTCGAGGTTTCCTACCGTCCCCTTAAGGAGAGGCATCAGCGACTGTGCAGCCTCCTTGTCCGTCTCCGTCCAGCGCCGCATGAGCCGCTGCCCGAGCGCGACAGCCGTCACGACGTAATTGGAGCAAAAACAAGCAGCGGCGTGGTAGAGGACCCGTTCTTCCGGCGGCACAAAAAGAGGCTTGCTGTCAAGAGACGTCACCAGCGAAAGGGCCGCTTCCTTAGCCCGGTCATCGCCGTCGACAGCCATATAAATATGGCGTAGCAAATCTCCCGACGGTGCGGCAAAGCTCTGCAGCGGATGAAGGCTGCCTACAGAAAATCCCAAGGCCGACAACGGCTCAAGAGAAGACAAATCCATGGCCCCGCTGCAGTGAAGGATAACCGTATCACAAGCCCCGTCATCCCCGGAAAGAGCCTCTGCCAGCGCCCCGGCAACGCTCCCGATCACATCGTCACGTACCGTCAGCAGCAGGACATCACAGTGCCGAAGAAGATCGGCCCCGTCGGAATAGGCCTTGACCTGAAGGGACTGCGCCCGCTGCGTCGTATGTTCTTTTGTGGAACAAAGAATACCTTCAACGGCCGAAGGCATGGCTAAAACAAAAGAAGTGCCGACTCTGCCGGCACCGATAATCCCTAAACGCATGATGTACTCCCTCAAAAAAAGCGCATTCCACCCGGGAATGCGCACAAAAAGCCTACGTCTACAAATTTCGTCCCAGTCTTTCGATCCAAGCGACATGCTATGAAATTAAAAATATGTGCAGCCGAGACCTTAGCGGTACGGATCCCACGGATTCCGTCCAATCCCGGTTACAACTACAGAATACACTATTTGTGAAAATTTTACCAATATCATTTAGGAATAGACATTCATCTTCGCCCGGCGCAATCGAGATAATAGAACTATCTGAACATCCTTCAAATAGAGATTTTCTTATTGGCAATTAAAGCCAGCAATCGACGCGACGGACCGGACGGCTTATTCCTGCCCGACTCCCAAGCTTCCACCGTCTTTAAAGATACGCCAAAGAACTCGGCAAATAACGCCTGCGTATACCCCATGCCTTGCCGAATCGCCTTAATGTCCTGAGAAGAATACGATGCCAACGGTTCAATCACAATCCTTCGAGTACGCCGCGGCAACGCTTTAGTTCGAGTATCAGCTATAGCTTCTTCTAATGCCCCGGACAAGATATCAAAAGCTTCACTCATATCAATCACCTCTATCCCCATCATACCCTATTCAATCGGGTATAATCAAGAAAAGAACCGGCTGTATCTTAAACAAATAGCTAGCGCCCTACGCCGCACGTCGTTACAGATACGCCGTAATTAGGGCAAAAAAATAAACATATCCGAATCGGCATTCCTGCCACATTCGGATATGTTTGCTGTGGTGGGCGGTAATGGATTCGAACCATCGACCCCCTCGATGTCAACGAGATACTCTAACCAACTGAGCTAACCGCCCTCAATATGAATTTGTCATGCGACTTTATTATTATAACGCATCCTCGATGTCTTGGCAAGTCCTTTTGATTATTTTTATTTTGAAGGTCAGTCACATAGTAAATAAAGATTCAGACATTGCAAAGAAACTGGCCTGCAATGTCTGAATCTTTTAAGCATATCTTTTATTTCAACTTACCTACAGGATAGGTTCAACCTAAATCTTTTGACGACCTTATCCATCCTTAACTGCTCTTTGTACTAAAAGACTATCGCGTATAGTACCTACCTCAAGATTCATGAGATTCCTTGTCCTTAATGCTCTGGCCATCTGGATACAACCACATAATTCGACCATTTGCACTTCCGCCAATAATACAGGCAGCAGCCGTAGAAGGGCTGTCGAAAGCTACATTCTCGACGAAGCATCCGTTTTTAATTTTGTTCTCAGCGATCAACATTCTTCGACGGTTATGGATAGAATTAGGGCACGACGGGCGTTCTACTGCACTGAAACTGGAGCCCTTGCACACGACAAAGCGATTCCCCGCAATATAAGCCGTTGCCGCGACCTGTCTACTTGCAAGATGAAGAATTTCTATATCTGATTTACTGTGCGTATAGCCAAAAATCCCATTGGGAAATATATCCAGGTAAAATTCGATATCTTGAATATAATTTTCACAAGTATGTATCTGCCCTCCGTTAAGATGATAATGTCGTTTTCTAAACGACCGCGTACAATTCATCTTTTTAGGACTAGTAGTCAGACATTTTCTAAAGTGATTATGTGCATATTCACACATGGCATTTTCAATGAATTGCAGCTCATTACTACTGATATTCGGATCGGCAAACTTGCACCCTAAAACAGTATGCCACGATGAATCGATGTCGCCTGAATGCGTATTCAAAATTCTTCTTTGAATCGTATCCAATCCCGTCTGTCCAACATATACCGCCTCGGATGCAACAAGGAGCAAATAAATACCCGGCCCATTTAATTCATTTTCATAGTCCTTTATATTTTCTTTTTTGACTTTAATTACGGATATTTTCGATGAATCGCTGCTCATCGTAACGGTGCCCTCATAAGTACCATCCGCTAAATATATTTTTAGGCCGCGCATTGAACAATCACTCCTTAAATTATATTTTTAGATCGACTTGCTTCTAACTGAGGCCGCATGTCGATTTTTGTGTAAAAATCCTCCATCGGCGCAGTCTCATTTACTAGTTACATAAGATTAGACAATGATCGCATAATAAGATCTATATCCTGATTTTCAAGTTCCTGTATAATATGCAGATATGTTTTCTGTGTAGTCGTCATACTGGCATGCCCGAGCCGCCGTGCCACACTTGCAATGGAAACCCCGGCAAAAAGCAGAATAGATGCATGGGTATGACGAAGTCCATGAACAGAAATTACAGGAATTTCAAGTTTCTTACAGCAACGTTCCAGGATATCATTTACAGTAGAATTATATACCTTTTTCTTGGTGATAAAAATCGGTTTATCCGGCGGCATATCTTTAACAAGAAAAGCAAATTGCATAATTACTTGCCAATCAATTTGAATTTTTCGGACAGAAGACTTATTCTTTGTCGGCGAAAAACCTCCCCCATTTTTATAATCCCATGTTTTGCTGACAGAAAGTGTCTGATGGGCAAAGTCAAAGTCAGCCGGAGTGATTGCAAGGGCTTCTGAAAAACGCATTCCCGTCTTGGCAACCAAAAGGATAAACCAGTCCCAATTAACCTCATTCCCGAGATTCAGGCTTTTCAATAACGTATGAAGTTCAAACTGATTCAAATATTTGATTTTCTTTTGGGACTGGGCTTTTCCTTTGATAATAACTTTTCTGGTCGGATCGCGAGGGATAAGACCTTCATCAACAGCATCAAGGATTGACCCTTTTAACTGATGATGAAAATCCATGGTTGTCTGACGTTCATGTTCCTTGGCATATTCGTTAATGATTTGCTGATAGGCCACCCGCGTCACATCGCAAAGTCTAAGATTCGGAGCCAGACGCTCCAGCCAAGAAAGGCTCATACGGTACTTAGAAAGGGTCACACTGCGAATAGCGCCTTCCTTATACACAGCAATCCAGTTTCGGTAATAATCCTTCAAATAATCCGTTGATCTGTTTTCAATTGCCATAAGTGCCTCCTCCCTACGCCGATGAAGGATTGGAGGCCATTAATTATTTACGATTTTTCTTCTTCATCCGGATCCGGAATGTCAATCCCGCCTTCGAGGATAAACTTAGTGAGCAGTTCATCCACGCGGTTATTCACGCGGAATGGAGGTAAGCTTTTCCCATCGACTTTCGTGAAATACTTTTGGGCCTTTTCTCTTACTACCGTCGCTTTCAATTCATCAAACCGCCCGTATTCATTCAAATTATCTTTTGTTACATGAGCATCCATCATTTTTTGCAGGAGCTCCTCAGAACAGCCAAGGGAGTCAGAAAGTCTCCGTTCTTGCCGTCTCTTTGCATTGCTAGCGTACTCTACAATATAATCTCTGAAAGTCTTGCCTTCCGTAAAGCAAACATCCCCGGTCTGTACATCGTGAAGAAAGAGGTTAGCATACTTTTGTTCTTCCTGTGAGAGGAAGGCAAACGATTTGTGGAGTTCCGTCAGCGTCGCTTCTACAGCAGCCGGATCCGCATTGGGATCGCTCAGTTGTTTTCTCCACTTTTCAAAACGAGAGTTCATATAGTCGTTGTCAATAACCCCCGTGTTCTGTTCGGTGAGATAAGGATCGATGGGGAAGGTAATGTCATCATCATCCCCTCTATTTCCATCATCAGGTTTGCGCAATTCTTTGTACCGCTGAAGGAGGATATTATACTGTTCTTCCGTCGGCAGCAGATGAATGATTTCTTCCTTGCTCGTATCTTCTGCATCAATGATAGAAGAATATTCAGTCTTATCCCAAGTAAAGCCCTGAATTCTTGCCGCCTGCAAATAGGTAGAAAATTCACGGAAAAGTTTGGCAAATTTTGCTTTTGAAGGAAGATCTTCCGGTAATCTATCCATAGCCGGGACATCGGCATTTTTAAAAATATCTACCATATCGGCAAAAGTTACATTCATATGGCGAACATTATCAGGCAGATGGTCCGCAAAAAGACCTTGGGGACGATCGCCGGAATAGAGCTGCACAGCGTCTTCAATATTCCGCTTCATCGTATGAGGCATTCGGTAATAACGAATGGAACCAAACGGTTTTTCATTGATGTTAAAAAGCCGGTTAGTACGCGAAAATGCCTGGATTAAATTCTGATAAACCAAAACCTTATCCAAATAAAGGACGTTAATCCACTTAGAATCGAAGCCGGTCAGCATTTGATTGACGACAATCAGCAAGTCCAACTGCATTTCAGGTTCGACTCGTTCATAGGGCTTCTTGTGGGCCAATCTTGCCGATACATCTTTTTTAAACTTAGCGTATCCGCCGATATCGAAGCACTGGCCGAAGGTTTTATTATAATCTTCGAGCATCGCTTTTAGTCCGTCTTCTTTATCAAGCGAACGTTTTCCACCTTGATTATCAATCGTCGGATCAAAAAGCCCGGTTACTTTCAGTTTGGGATATTTTTCCCTGAATTTACGATAGTAACGGACAGCTTCCGGAATGCTGCTGGTAGCAAATAAAGCATGAAATTTATGATTTCTTGACAGGGTCAACCAGTTTTCGGCGATATTATCGACTATCGCCCATTCATATTCATCGGTCTGCCAGGCTTCATCTCCTACATAGTCTTCTATCCCCTTCAGGTATTTTCCGTCCTCCTGGCGTTGTCCTGCCATGGGCACTTCAGATGGCGACATGAAATGATAGTACTTCTTGCTCATACTTGGATTCGTTACAGCCTCTTCCTCAGAACTTGCCCCGGATTCCTGCAAGGCAACTTTCTTTCGCAACTCGTTGTCTTTATAGACCATTACCATCGTGGGGTCGAAGCCGAGAACATTTTTATCACGAATACCATCTGCAATACTATAGCGATGCAATTCATCACCAAAAATATCAGCCGTCGTCGTCATAACTTTTTCATTTTCACGGAATACAGGCGTTCCCGTAAATCCGAAAAAGAGCGCATGGGGGAATGTCGCCTTAATAGTGGAAAGCATTTCGCCAAAGGTAGAACGATGACATTCATCAATAATAAATACGAGACGTTTAGATTTCATGGCCTCAAGGTCTTTTGCCTTCATGCTAACTTCTGCATCGTCTTTGATATTGCTCATCTTCTGAATGGAAGAAACAATCAAGGTATTTTTAGGATCATTGCTTTTCATCTTGCTTATCAGAGTGACCGTATCTTCTGTTTCCTGCACGTCATCGGCATTATCGGCAAAAGCCCGATATTCCTTGAGCGACTGTGTACCAAGTTCAATCCGATCCATCAAGAATACGACTTTATCCGCATCTTTCGAAGCTGCGATAAGCTGAGCTGATTTAAAGGAAGTCATCGTCTTGCCAGATCCCGTTGTATGCCAAATATAACCCCCAAGCTGATTTCCTTCTTCCCAGTCATGTTTAGCCACACGGTCAGAAATCCTATTGGCAGCATAATATTGGTAGCTCCGCATGACTTTCAAAACCCCGTCAGCATCATCTGCAACGGTATAGAACCCGACTAACTGATGAGCCATGGGAATTGACAAAAGCAGCTCGGCAACACGCTTCCAATCGTTGATAGGATCATTATTCAAATCTGCGCAGTGGAAATAAAAATCTGGATTGAACCGTCCATCGGGGCCCGGATTCGAAAAATACAAAGTCTCGGTCGGATTCATTGCCACAAAAATCTGGATAAGAGAGAAAAAGCCAGTAAAAAGCCCTTCATGAGCGTATTTTTCAATTTGATTGGCCGCTTCAATTACGGGAACACCGGACTTCTTCAGTTCGATATGAAAAACAGGCATGCCGTTAATCAGTAACATCAAGTCACCGCGTCGGTCTTGCAATACTTTTTCGTGACGGGCAAATCGAGGTTGTTGAACGATCTGGTAGCGACTTTGTCCGGCGGCAATTTCCATGCGGTCATAGATTTTCAAGCTTACTTCTTTGCCATAGTGCAAGGTATCTTTAGGGTTTTTTCGAGTTATGGATACAGTTTTCCCATTGATGAAGCCGTTTAAAGCCAAAGGAGTCCGAAGACGATTGATTTGTTCCAGAAGATCATCGATTTCTTCTTGAACAAGAGGAAAATCACCCAAGCGGTCGATACTCCGATTGTTTTCAAAAAGAATATTCGCCCAGTTTTGAATCAATTCTTTTTCTGTCGGATACTTAATGACATCCTGTCCCCAACCGTAACGCTGCAATGCAGTAATCAAGGCCGCTTCAAAATCTACTTCTTTATCAAAATCATCCATAACTTTACTCCTATTCTTACAAAATTTCCATAAATTCAGCTTTCGTTGATGAAGGGTAATGAGATCGTCAAGATTTTTTAGATAAGCTCCGATTTTCTTCTGTTCAGCTATATCCCTAGGTATCATTAAAGTTGTTTCAAAAAAATCATCCGGAGCAATATTCAGCAATCCATGATTTCTTGCTCCTTCTGCTGCAATCATCCGAATACTTTTATACCATAAAGCAGTATTATAATAAGAAGCAAGATAATCTGAATCCACCTGGTTTTCATCAAGAATTCTAAAAATAATATATAGTGTCGATAAAACCCCATTCTCATATCGATCAAGGCGTTTAATTGCTCCCCAAGGCGCATCAGTAGATGTGCTTTTATTGTAAGCAAATTCACCTTTATGAATAAGATAATAATTACTGACATCTTTACTCGCAATACGTTTGTCAAAAAATTCATTCTGATCGATTAATCCATATTGAGCCGATATTGTCAGTGGTAGATTAGATACAAGGTCTTTATTTTTTCTTGTAACTCGTCCAACTATGTGACCCAACTTACGCTGTTCCCAATCGCCCGTAAAACCAGAAAATCGAATTTTCGGCACTTTTTGTCCATTTTTCGGAAAACAATTTTCAATCATCGATTTTTTAATAATTTTCAACTTTTCACACTTACGCTGATGAAGGGTAATGGTTTTATCTAAATACGTGAAAAACACACCTATTTTATCTTGTTCCGTGGCATCGACTGGAATCATTACATGTTTTTGCTCCATCCCTGACTTTGTAATATGAATCATTGTTGAGCCATTATGCCCTGCCAATAACGCCTCTTTATCCCTATCAAGTAATTGAACCATAAAATGTTTCTTACCCGTATTAGCTAACTCAATTTTCCAAATATGGTAATGATAAATGACTTTTTCCCCGTGCCAAATATGAGGGCCAAAAGTAGCAGACCATGTATATAATAAATCTCCGTCATTTGCATAATATCTTTCTGGAAGTTCAATATTAGAATAGTACCACGAGTCATTTGTATAGAAATTCCCTACACGCAAAACTCTATATTTTCCTTCATCTAATAATTCAGTTTGAGAATACGCTCTCCCGTTTATAAATGTGGCAATGTCTCCTAACTTACGCTGTTCCCAATCATCAGTGAAGCCTTTAAAGCGAATGCGTGGTTTTTTCGTCTTATTCATCAGTTTCACCACCTATCAATTTTTGTAATTCTCGGATTCCCGCCATATCGGCATCAGACCCGGTCAGATCCGATAGCATAGAAGATAGTAATTTCTCCGTACGTCTAATATCGTCTTCAATATCCTTCATAGTGACAGAATATTTTTGTGCCAGTAATTCCACTCGTTTCGTAAAATCGTCAATCATGGCATCAGCAAGAGCGGCGATGTTATTTACAATCGGGGTAACCCATTTTTTATGAAGAAGCTGCCGTACATCTTCATCAGAAAAGTTTTCAATCGTCTCTTTTGTCAAAAGATGCAACGAAGTTTCTTCTTCTTTGATTTGTTTTTTTAGACTTTTTTCCTTGTCATTCAAACTTTGAGCACTCTTAAGAATTTGAATCAATACCTTGTTGTCCGCTTCATCTTCCTTGAGTACTTTTATGACACCTTTTATATTCTTGAATACAAACTCATCATTTGATTCATTCAAAGCATCGCTAATAGTGTTTTTATCGTCTTCACTCAAAGTCTCAATCAGTTCTTCATAAGCATGGGGAATTTCAGCGAGCTCATCGCGTTTTTTCGACAATGCATTCAATTGCTCAGAAAGGTAAAATTCTTGGACCAACTCGAATTCAAATGCATGCCCTTTCCACCCCTCTTGAACCTCAACTTCTTTCCCTTTTTGTTTCTTTACAACCATGTTGGGATCAACTTTTTTAAAAGTATCTATTCCTTCTGACTGAACGAGCTCTAAGTCTCCAGAGATGATGCTATACTTTTCTTCAAAACTTTCATACGCCTGGTAAGGGTCTAAAATCGGAATACCCGAAAAATGATCAAAAAGATCTGAAGCAATTTGTTCCTCCATTTTAGGGATAGAGAGCGACAAAGACTGATCAATCAGATTTTTATCCAAATATTCCCCGAAATCAGCAAATCGACTGTGAAAACGTCCCAGAAAATTCTGAACATCAAGATTATTCCGAATCGTTGTTTTAATGTCCTCATTCTTCACAGAAACATATTCATCATCGCCGGTAAAGAGATTTTCTTTAAGAGATGGAAAAACCTCCCAATAAGAATCTAGGACAGCAAGTTCACTCACAGGAATCCCGCCAAACATGGAAGCGTAAATATCATAACTTCCCGTCTCTTCCGAAGAATCCACGTAACGCGGAATATTCAAATTATAGTCATTGGCCCTAATTTCATCACGGCTGACCAAGCGGGATATTTTTCTATACTCAGCCGTCCTTTCACTGTATCCACGACACGGCGAATATCAGAAGGCCTCAATCTATTATTTTTTCCCTCCTTTGTAAATCCCTTAGAGGCGTCGATTACAAGGACATCTGTATTTTCTCTTTTTTGCCGCAATATCATAATAATGGTTGGAATCCCTGTACCGAAAAAGATATTCGCCGGAAGTCCGATAATCGCATCAATATTATTCTGTTCAATAAGGTTCTTACGAATTTGTCCTTCTTCACCGCCACGGAACAGAACCCCATGAGGCAAGACGATTGCCATAATACCATCAGGCCGCAAGTGATAGAGATCATGCAGTAAAAATGCATAATCAGCTTTAGACTTAGGCGCAAGGCCGTACCTGGAATAGCGTAAATCATTTTCTCTTCCAGACGAATCCCAGCGTTGAGAATAGGGCGGATTAGAAACGACAGCATCCACATAGAGTGGATCATACGTCCCGACCGGATCGGAGTCTTCAAAATACGGCCAGTCATCTTCCAGGGTATCTCCATTGCGAGTCACGATATTATCCGGCAAGATACCGCGCATAACAAGATTCATCCGGGTCAGATTGTAAGTATTGGACTTTAGTTCCTGTGCATAATAGCGAATACGATTTTTATCTTCCATATATTTTGCCGTCGTCTGGCCTATGTTGATAAGAAGACTGCCGGAGCCACTCGTCGGATCATAAATCTTGATGTTTTCTCTGCCTCTCAGTTGATTGGCCACAATTTCAGACATGAGGAGAGAAACTTCATGGGGTGTATAAAATTCCCCTGCCTTCTTTCCGGCATTGGCGGCAAAGTTTGAGATCAAATATTCATAAATGAAGCCCAATACATCATAATCCTGTTTTTTCTGCATAGGGATTTCATCAATGAGATGCGCCAGATCACGAACAGATTTGGTTTGGGACTTAGTGTTTTCACCCAGCTTGGAAAGTCCCGTCTCGAGGGTATTAAAAATCCCTTCAAATACTTTTTTATGAGAAGGAGAAATGAGACGAGTAAAGGAAGATAATGCGGTACGCACATTGTCTACAGAAAAATCAGAACCTAAGTGAATCCAAGTTGAAAAGAGATCTTTATAGGAGATAAAGTACCCGAGATTTTTCTGAACAGTACGAACCGTTTCGAAATCCTCTTCATTTACATAATTTATAATATCTTCCTTCGTATATTCTTGGGACAGAAGCCACTGCTCTTCCTTATCAGACAAATATTTATAAAAGATAAAGCCAAGGATATAGTCTTTATATTCATTAGGTTCGATTTTCGACCGCATACGGTTTGCAGATTCCCATATTTTCGCAGCCAGCTGTTGTTTATTCATTGAAGTATACTCCTTACTATATATTCGTTCAATAGTCAAACGTTTGATTCTAATCTCAATAAAGTGCCGTTATCATCGTAATATTCCTTATTATTAACGATTATCCTGCATAATAAATAGTATATCATCATTCCATCCTTTAGAAAAGAAACACCGACAGGAGTCCGTATCATCACTCATCCGTCAGTAACAATAGGATGAAAACAGGATATCCTATGACAAAGTCACAGAACATCCTGTTTATTCAGAGTCAAACGATGATCTTATTTGCCTTTAAAGGTCGTTTTACGTTTTTATACGAAAGCAGCTATGTCTTTTCCATGAGGATCAATATCTTTGGAGACAAAGTTAGAGTTTTTAGAAGACAAGTAAGTTATCATTCCAAAAGTATTCTTACAAACAGAATAAAACAACCTAACAAAAGCCGATACAAGACATCCCTAAAAGATGCCCTATATCGGCTTTTCTCATGCAAGATTCAGTTTTCAGTCCCCCTATAGCATTACCTCCTTTTTCTAAAAGGAGTCCAATTAAATCTGGAGATTTTAGTAATGCGACGGTTGAGCTGGTCAAACTTGTTCGGCGAAAGCTTGTTTCAGTCCCCCTATGGCACAAACTCCTTTTTCTAAAAGGAGTCAATTTAGACCTGGGGATTTTGGTAATGCGACTGCCAACAACACAGATCGCATGTCTTGGTCAACTGAACGTTTCAGTCCCCTTACGGGGATTTTGGTACTCTGGCTTATCCGATAAAGCCGTCGAAGAAGTTGCGTGGTTTGTAAAGTTTCAGTCCCCTTACGGGGATTTTAGTACTCTGACGATGACGATTTCTGCCACTTATGCGCCGTTGCCGGAGTTTCAGTCCCCTTACGGGGATTTGGTACTCTTACTGATAAACCCGGAAAGCCGCGGAATATCAAGACAATCCTGTTTCGGTCCCCCTATGGCACAAACTCCTTTTCCTAAAAGGAGTCTAGTTAAATCCGGGGATTTTGGTACGCCGACACGAATATAGGTATGTAATCGATGTTGGATTTGACTTGTTTCAGTCCCCTTACGGGGATTTTGGTACGCCGACGCCAATTGCTTCAAGCCGCATGGTGGCAGTATCTACCGTTTCAGTCCCCTTACGGGGATTTTGGTACGCCGACGAAAAGCCACGGAAAATATCTGGTTGTTTCCGGATCGTACGCGTTTCAGTCCCCTTACGGGGATTTTGGTACGCCGAC
>OMEB01000340.1_pt1 | contig 25404 bp, 17 predicted proteins | sample 1645311 | NCBI WGS metagenome assembly OMEB01 (sample SAMEA103958119, study PRJEB25191) | human gut metagenome | biome: human-associated habitat [ENVO:00009003]; feature: intestine environment [ENVO:2100002]; material: feces | place: Germany | collected 2013/2015 | reverse complement strand
TCCGCCGCTCCTTGTCGCCCAGCAGCCTCACAATGCTGTCCAGGCGCATCGTCTGGAGCGAATCCTGCTCCCCGGCCAGGTTGCGCAACGAGTCGATATAGCCGCGCACGGTGCGCAATTCACGTTTGTACCGCGCCTCGTAAGACTTGTATCCGGCGATCATCAGCTGGCCGTAACTCTCGGCCTGGTAGAGGTGGTAGAGGGTTTGTCCCACGACATTGCGCTTGGTGTGCAGCAGCGAATAACTGCCGTCGGAGGTCGAAAAACGCACCACCGCACGGTAAACATACCCGACTGAAAGGACGCATACGGCAATCAGGATGACATAGCCCGCGACGATCTTGGTTTTGACGAATTTCGACTCTTTCATACCCCCAAAGATAGTAAAAACCGGGAAAATCCCGGCACCCGCCGATTTCGCACGGGGCGGACGGCCCGGCAGCACGAAAACAAACCGGGCCGCACGACAACGTACGGCCCGATTATTCCGCGTTTCGCGGTGCGGACTAATACTTATACCGCATCCACTTGTACAGCTCCTTGAACGTCGGCTTTTTGCCGTACATGAAGATACCCACGCGATAGATCTTCGCCGCAAACCACACCATCGCCGTAAACGAGGCGTAGAGGATCACCAGCGAGAGGATTATCTCCCACAGGGGGATGCCGTAAGGGATACGCGCCATCATCACCACGGGCGACGTGAAGGGAATCACCGAGAACCAGAAGGCCATCTGCGAGTTGGGGTCGTTCACGACCGATATCATCACCAGCAGGGCGAGGATGATCGGAATCGTGATCGGCGTCTGCAACTGCTGCGCATCCTGGATGCTGTCCACGGCCGAACCCACCGCGGCGAACATCGCCGAATAGAACAGGTAACCGCCGAAGACGAACAGCAGCAGGTAGGCGAAGATGCGGAGGATAAAGCCGAAGTCCGTAACGGCCGCTATCACCTGCAACATCTCCGGGTTCACGTCGATCGCAGCCGCTGCGCCGGGAACCCCCTGCTGCATGGCCTGCACGCCCTCCATCATTTCGGGCGGCATCATCTGCGCCACCGCAAGCGCCCCTACGACGCACAGCGCGCCCCAGATCAGCACCTGCACGACGGCAACCGACGCCACGCCGAGTATCTTGCCCAGCATCAGGTCGAAAGGCCTCACCGACGAAACCATCACCTCCAGCACGCGGCTGTTCTTCTCCTCGATCACGGACTGCATAACCATCGAACCGTAGATCAGCAGGAACATGTAAAGGATCATGCCCAGCACGAAGCCCATCCCCGTGGCTACCACCGACGATTTGGCGTGCGCCTCCTCTTCCTGCGACTCGTCGTTGCGGAAAGTCTGCATACCGACGCGGGTCTTCACCTCCTGAAGTATCTGCGACAGGTTTTCGATGTTGTATGACTTGAGTTTCTCGGCCTCGATGATATCCTCGATCTGCCCCGTGATGTTGCTTTCGACCGACAGCGACGACGACGAATTGGCATACAGTTTCACGTTGTTGGGGTTGGTGAGGATGTCCGAACCGATGTAGAGCACGCCGAACTTGTCGGTCAATTCCTTACGCGCGGCCTCGGTCGAAAGGTCGGTGGGCTCGAATATCAGCTCCTTGCCGCTTTGCAGCCTGGGGGCTATCAGCCCGCTCTCGTCGATCACGGCGATATGTTTCTCGTCGCCGCCCGAATACTTCATGATGAGCATCGGGGCGAACATCAGGCCGACCATCAGCAGCGGCATCAGCAGCGTGGTGATGATGAAGGATTTTTTACGGACGCGCTCGTTGAATTCGCGTCCTATGATGATACCTACTTGTGACATGGTTTTACTTGTTTTTATGAGTTTTGTTCCCGAAGAGATTGATTAGCTGCGCCGCGACGAGCAGCCCCACGCAGATGTAGGCCCGCGGCGCAACCCGCTCCCCGGCACAGACGTCGTAAAAGAGGATGCCCAGTGCCGCGACGACGAAGACGGAGCTGACGATCTTGCTGTTCATGGCCGGCTAAAGGTTCCCGCTGACGGCGCGGATGAATATGTCGTTCATCGACGGGATGATCTCCTGGAACGAGCGCAGCTCGACGGCGTCGTTCACGGCGGCGATCACTGCGCGCACCTCCTCGTCGCGCCCGACATGGAGTTTGAGCGTAGCGTATACCGACTTGTCCTGCGAACCTTCGAGTATCTCGCAGCGGCCTTCGACGGCACGGCGCAGCGCCGCCTCATCGCCCCGGTAGGCCACTTCGAAGATGTTTGCCCCGTGCCTGCGGCGTATGTCGTCGACACACCCCGAGAGGATGTTGCGCGACTTGTTGATCAGCGTGATGTGGTCGCAGATCTCCTCCACGGACGACATGTTGTGCGTCGAGAAGATGATCGTGGAGCCCTTGTCGCGCAGGGCGAGGATCTCCTCCTTCAGGAGGTTGGCATTGATCGGGTCGAAGCCCGAGAAAGGCTCGTCGAAGATCAGCAGTTCGGGTTCGTGCAGCACCGTGACGATAAACTGCACCTTCTGGGCCATGCCCTTCGAGAGCTCCTCGATCTTCTTGTCCCACCAGTCCTGGATACCGAACTTCACGAACCACTGCTTGAGCCGCACGACGGCTTCGCGGCGCGAAAGCCCTTTCAGGCGTGCGAAGAAAACGGCCTGTTCGCCGACCTTCATCTTCTTGTAAAGGCCACGTTCCTCGGGCAGGTAACCGATACGGTAAACATCCGCAGGCGTGATCTCGCGGTCACCGAACAACACGCGGCCGCTGTCGGGCGCCGTGATGCGGTTGATGATGCGGATCAGCGTCGTCTTGCCGGCCCCGTTGGGGCCAAGCAACCCGTAGACCGAACCTCGGGGGATTGCGAGCGATACGTCGTCGAGGGCCTTGTGCCCGGCGTATTGCTTGGTGACATGTTCTACTGTGAGTAAATCCATGGTCGCTGAGAGTTATTTTTAGGGTTTGTTCGGCGACAAATATAACAACAATTTTTGAATATCAAAAAATATTTATCGTTTTTCGATATAATCAACATAGCAACCCGCCCGGCAGGGAAACAAAAAGGCGGCAGGGATTACCCTGCCGCCGGCATATCGATCGGGGCGGCACCCGCCTACCAGATAACCACGCGCTCCTCCTCGGGCATGAACATCTCCCCGTCGGTCATACTGAACGCATCGTAGAAATCCTGCAGATTACGCAGCGTGGCGTTCACACGCCATTTGCCCAGCGAGTGTACGTCGAGCTTCGTAAGACGTGCGATCTCCTCGTCGCGGATATTCTGCGCCCACAGCGTAGCGTAAGCCAGGTAGAACCGCTGGTCGGCGGTGAATCCGTCGATCGGCGCGGGCTCGGTGCCGTTCAGCGAGTTACGGAACGCCGTATGGGAAACGCGCAGGCCGCCCTGGTCGGCGATGTTCTCGCCCAGGCTGAGGGAGCCGTTGGCCATAATCGCAGGCTGGCCGTCCTTGGCGGGCAGCACCTCGATCGCGTCGAACTGCTTTACGAGGATGTCGGTCTTGGCCTTGAACGCAGCAGCGTCCTCCTCCGTCCACCAGTTGTTCATGTTGCCGTCCTTGTCGAAGTTGCGGCCCTGGTCGTCGAACCCGTGGGTCATCTCGTGGCCGATCACCACGCCGATGGCACCGTAGTTCACGGCGTCGTCAGCCTCGGGGTTGTAGAACGGCGGCTGGAGGATGGCTGCCGGGAAGCAGATCTCGTTGGTCGTCGGGTTGTAGTAGGCGTTCACCGTCTGGGGCGACATGTGCCACTCGTCCTTATCGACAGGCTTGCCGAGCTTCGAAATATTGTCGGCCGTATACCAGAGGCTGGCATTCACGATGTTCTCGAAATAGCTCTTCGAGGGGTCGATCGCCAGCGTCGAATAGTCCTTCCACTTGTCCGGGTAACCGATCTTCACCGTGAAGGCCGCCAGTTTTTCCTGAGCCTTGGCCTTCGTGGCGTCCGACATCCAGTCCAGCGCCGCGATATGCTGCCCGAGCGCCGTCTGCAGGTTCTTCACCAGCCCGAGCATACGCTCTTTGTCCTTTGCGGGGAAATATTTGGCGACATACATCTCGCCCACGGCCTCGGAAAGGATGCCGTTGGGCACCGACATGGCTCGCTTCCAGCGGGGTTTCATCTCCTGCTGGCCGGCCATCGCCTTGCCGTAGAAATCGAACGAAGCCTGCTGGAAATCGTCGCTCAGGTACGACGCGGCATCGTCCAGGTACTGCGCCGCGAGGTAGTAACGGATATCCTCCAGCGGAGCGTTCTTCATCAGGTCGTTGGCGTTGGCGATCGACGATTTCGTCGTCACGATGATCGTGTCGAAGTCGCCGATGCCCATGGCTTTATAGTAAGCGGGCCAGTCTATGGCATCGTAGGTCTTCTCGAACTCGGCCTTCGCCGTGGGGTTGTACTGCGCCGGTATGTCGCGCAGCTCGGTGTTCGACCACGACTTCTCGGCCAGTTTCGTCTCGATGTTCATCACACCGGCCACGGCTTTTTCGATGTCAGCCTCGGGGATGCCTGCAAGACGGAAGAGCTTGCCCAGATACTCCTTGTAGGCCGTCCGGATATTCTCGTTCTCGGGGTCGAGGTAGTAATCGCGGTCGCCCATCGTGAGGCCCGACTGCGAGATATAAAGGGCATTGATATCGCTGTTCATCAAGTCAGCCTGCACACCCACGGAAAAGAAGGGGTTGGCGATCGCCGTGTGGAGTCCGGCAATGGCACCGGTCAGCTGTGCACGGTCGCCGATAGCGAGGATCTCCCCGACGGCGTCCTTCACCGGAGCTGCGCCCTCGGCGTTCAGGCGTACCGAATCGAGCCCCATCTTATAGAGGTCGGAGATCTTCTGCTCGATGCTGCCGGGCTCGGCCTTCATCTTGGTCATCTCCGAGAAAAGCTCGTTGATACGCTTCTCGTTGTTATCACGCAGGATATCGAACGAACCGTAGCGCGAATATTCCGGTTTGAGGGGGTTGTTCTTCTGCCAGCCGCCCGTGGCGTACTCGTAGAAGTCGGCATTCGGGGCTACCGAAAGGTCGAAGTTGGCCAGGTCGATGGCGGGGGTTTTGGAGGTATTCTGACAACTTGCCATACAAGCTATTGTTGCAGCGAAAAGAATGATTTTTTTCATTGTGTTCGGGTATTTAGTGACGACAGGGGTGTCCGACCATGCCGGAACACCCCTTGTCTTTATTTCGGATCTGGATCGGAATGTCGGCTTATTTGCGGATCGCCGCCACACCCGGAAGCACCTTGCCTTCCATGTATTCGAGCAGGGCGCCGCCGCCGGTCGAAACATACGAAACCTTGTCCGCCAGGCCGAACTTGTTGATGCACGCCACCGAATCGCCGCCGCCGATGAGCGAGTAGGCACCCTTCGAGGTAGCCTCGGCGATAGCCTCGGCCACGGCGCGCGAACCGGTTGCGAACTTGTCGATCTCGAACACGCCCACGGGGCCGTTCCAAAGGATCGTCTTGCACTTGAGGATCTCCTCGCGGAACACCTTCTTGCCTTCCTCGGCGATGTCAACGCCTTCCCAGCCGTCGGGAATATTGTTGGCGGGAGCCACATCGGTGTTGGCATCGGCCGAGAATGCGTCGGCGATCAGCGCGTCGGGCGACATCACGACCTTCACACCCTTCTGCTTGGCTTTGGCCAGAATATCGAGTGCCGTCTGGAACTGGTCGGGCTCACAAATCGAATTGCCGACCTTACCGCCCTCCGCAGCCGCGAAGGTATAGGTCATACCGCCGCCCAGGATGAGGACGTCCACCTTCTCCAGGAGATTCTCGATGATGGTGATCTTGGTCGAGACCTTCGAACCGCCCAGGATGGCGCAGAACGGGCGCTGCGGGTTAAGCATAATGCCGTCGATGGCCTTCAGCTCGTTCTCCATCACATAGCCGAACATCTTGTCGTTGGGGAAATAATCGGCGATCAGCGCCGTCGAAGCGTGTGCGCGGTGCGCCGTACCGAACGCATCGTTGATGTAGCAATCGGCATACGAAGCGAGCCGCTTGACGAACTCTTTCTGCGGGCCCTCTTTGAGCGCCTTCTTGGCAGCCTTCTTCTCCTCGTCGGTAGCGTCTTCGGCCAGACCGCGGGGCTTGCCCTCCTCCTCGGCATAGAAACGCAGGTTTTCGAGCAGCATCACCTCGCCGGGCTTGAGGTTTGCAGCCATCTCGGCGGCCTTCTCGCCCATGCAGTCGCCGGCAAACATCACCTTCACGCCCAGGCGTTTCTCGATGGCGGGGACGATCTGCTCCAGCGAGAACTTGGGATCGGGATTCTTCTTGGGACGCCCCAGGTGCGACATCAGGATGACCGAGCCGCCCTTTTCGAGCACCTTCTTGATGGTGGGGATCGCCGCACGGATGCGGGTATCGTCCGTTACCTCGCCCTTCTCGTTGAGGGGCACGTTGAAATCCACGCGGATGATCGCGCGCTTGCCTTTGAAATCGTAATTGTCGATTGCGAACATAGCTCTTTGATTTTGAATTATTTTGTTGAATTGATCTTTCAAATACGCATTACCGGGGCAAATTTATGAAAATAATTTAAAAAAGTGTTATTCCGATAACAGAAAAAATAATGCGCCCGGCGCCACGGCACGCTAATAGAACGTCCCCTTGGGCGCGAAGATCGCGTACCCGAAATTGAACGTCAGGTACATGTTCTTCCAGTTGCGCAGGTCGTATTTGGTCAGGGCCAGGCTGACCGGGCCGATCGGCGTATGGTAGACCAGCGACGCCTCGGCGATATAGTGCCAGCGCTTATCTTCCACCGGGCCTGACACCCCGGGTACGAAACTGCGTTTCTCGCGGAACATGGCGTAGAAACCCGTGCGCAGGAAGAAGTTGGGCATCAGGTCGAAAGTCGGCATCACGCCGCCCGCCGCGAACCGCTTGCCCCGGAAGTCGGGCATGTAAATCATCTGCGCGTGAGGCACCGGCTCGTAAGCCGGCATCGACATCACCGTGGCCCCCTCGGTCGTGAACTCGGGATGGTTCGTGATCACGCCGTCGACGTTCAGCCCCAGCGAAAACCAGCTGCAGCCCGGCATGTCGAAATACTTGTCCCACGTAAGCCGCGCCCCGACCCACTGGCGGGACGTCCGCGACAGGAACTTTTCGGCATCGAACGGCTCGTATTTATCGCGCCCCGTGACGAAGATGCCCGACAGTTTCAGGTCGGAACCCCGGCGGGGATAGAGGAACTTGTCGAGCGTATTACGCGCCAGCTCGGCCTTGATCCCGAAGAACGAATAGCGCGAATGGTCGGTATCGTCGGCGAAAAGCTCGTCGGAATCGTACCGGTAATTGACATGCCCGCCGTTGGCGCGGATCAGGAAGACGCCGCGGTGGGCGAGGGGCATTCCGGCGGCCACCGAGAAGAAACTTTCGCTGTTCTTGACCTGCCGCGTGTTGTCGATTTTGGTGATGTTGCCGAATGAACCGTGGCGGAAATTCCGCACGGCGAAATTGTAGGAGTAATCCAGGAACACGGGTTTCCACATGTAGAAATCCGTGCGCCCTCCGATCGTACCCCACGTATAGATCGGCCCGAGGTAGAGGTCGGCGCCCAACTGCTGCCCCACACGGCCGATCGTCTGGTAATTGACGCCGATGTAGGCCTGGTTGAAGGCCGTCGAGGAGACGTTGCCGCCGATCGTGATCTTGAAGTTGGGTTTGGTATGGAACTTTGCCCGGAACGAATAGCGCTCCGTCACGGTGTCGTATGTCACGTGCGGGAAATCCATCGTGAAATCGCCGTCCGCAAGCACCGCGTAGAGGTTGTCGCGCAATTCGGAAAAACCCATCGGGCGCTGGCGCCCGGGGGTTCGGCGGTCTACCTTCACGAAGTCGCGGATATAGGCCTCGGGCGCCGAGGAGAGCCCTTCGAGCTTATAGTCGTTGAAGACCAGCGGCGGGCATTTGGCGCGGAACTCCTCGCGCCGCTCGGCATAGCGCCGGGGTGACCAGCGTTCGGAAACCCGCTCCAGGATCTGCGGCATGACGGCCATCGCATCTTCATAACCGGCATCCATCACGGCCACGGCGCTGTCGAAATCGAGCATGTTGACATCCACGGCACGGCGAACCGTGACGCTGCGCCCTTTGGGCAGGTCGTAATCCGTATCGTGCATCGCCAGCATGAAAGCCTGGTCGAGGATGTTGATGTCCTCGCCCGGCGGGGTATTGCCCGCCGTGCAGATACTGCCCACGATCAGGTCGGGACGGAACCCCACGTCGAGCGGACGCCACGGGAAGTTGTCGTAAATACCGCCGTCGTAGAGCAGCATCGAATCGACTTTCATCGGTTTGAACACCAGCGGGATGGACATCGACGAGCGCACGGCTTCGCACAGGTCGCCGTTGCGCATCACCACCGGCTCGCGGGCGTTCATATCGCTCGACACGCAGAGGAAAGGCACCATCAGACGGTCGAAGTCGCCGCCGGCAGCCGCCGAGGCCGGCGCGAACAGCTCCGTAAGCGCCATCTCGATCGGCGTCGAAGAAATCAGGTTCGTCACACGGAAACGCTTGCCCGAATTACCCAGGTTCAGGCGCACGCTGATAAACGACGGGTTGTGGCCGATCTGCTGGTAGTAGGGGGTATAGCGGGGGTCGATACGCCCCGACACCCACTCCTTGACCACGCCCGAAGCGACGATCTCCCGCATCTGGGCAGGGGAGTAGCCCGCGGCATACATGGCCGCGATGATCGAGCCCATCGAGGTGCCCGCCACGTAATCGATCGGCACGCCGTTCTCCTCGAGGGCTTCGAGCACGCCTATATGGTAGAGTCCCTTTGCGCCGCCGCCGCTCATCACGACGCCCACCGAGCGGGGACGTGCAGTCCCGTCGTCGGGGTTCTGCGCCCCGGCGACCGTCGCAGCGAGCAACAGCACCGAGATAAATGAGAGGGTTTTACGCAACATATCTCAATTTTTTTATAACTTTGCACGTTATACTTAACGTAATAAGACGGGTAAAAATACGGAAAAAGCGTAAACAATCAAAATATGACCGACAAAATCAATGAACTTCTCCGACGTGTCGAAGAGTTCAAACCGAAGGCAGCGGCCGAGATCGAGGAGTTCCGCATCAAAGTGCTCGGCAAGAAGGGCGAACTGAACGCCCTGATGGAAGAGTTCAAGACGGTGGCCCCGGAGCTCAAGCGCGAAATGGGGCAGCAGCTCAACAAACTCAAGGTCACGGCCCTCGACCGCATAAACGCCCTGCGCGAGCAACTTCAGGACGCAATCGCCGACGACGGCGCTGCGACCGAAGACATGACCCGTCCCGGTTCGGCCGAGCAGTTGGGGTCGCGCCACCCGATCTCGATCGTCAAGAACCAGATCGTCGAGGTCTTCTCGCGGCTGGGCTACACCGTCGCCGACGGGCCCGAGATCGAGGATGACTGGCACGTTTTCTCGGCGCTCAACTTCCCGCCCGAACATCCGGCGCGCGACATGCAGGACACGTTCTTCATCGAAAAGGATCCCGACATCCTGCTGCGCACGCATACCTCGTCGATCCAGGTACGCACCATGGAGCGCCAGAAACCGCCCATCCGCGTCATCTGCCCCGGCCGCGTGTTCCGCAACGAAGCCATTTCGTACCGCGCGCACTGCATCTTCCACCAGATCGAAGGACTCTACATCGACGAGGGCGTCTCGTTCGCCGACATGAAGCAGTCGCTGCTCTACTTCGCCAAGGAGGTTTTCGGCGAGCAGGCCGTCATCCGCATGCGCCCGTCGTATTTCCCCTTCACCGAACCTTCGGCCGAGGTCGACGTATCGTGCAACCTCTGCGGGGGCAAGGGCTGCCCGGTGTGCAAGGGTACCGGCTGGCTCGAAATCATGGGCTGCGGCATGGTAGACCCCAACGTACTCCAGGCAAACGGCATAGACCCCGAAAAATACTCGGGCTTCGCCTTCGGCATGGGTATTGAACGCATCGCAATGCTCAAATACGGCGTGAAAGACCTGCGCCTCTATTTCGAGAACGACGTGCGTTTCCTCCACCAGTTCGACACGGCACTCTAAAACACCGGGCCCATGAAACGTCTGACAGCGATCACGGTACTGTGCGTGCTCTTCCTTTCGGCCTTCGCCGCCGGGAAAGGCCCCGCCGGCGTGCCCGGCTATCCCGATTCGCTGCGCAGCGTATGGCTGTATACCGAAGGCATCAAACAGAATGCCATTGCCCGAGACACCGTCCGGGCGCGGGAATTCTTCGCCGAGGCCATCCGCAACGACTCGACCTTCGCACCGGCCTATTACGAAATGGCCGCCAACGGCATGTATTCCACGCCCGACGAGGCGGTGAATCTGGCACGCACGGCCTTCCGGCTCGACACCGCCAACAAGTGGTACCACCAGTTCCTCGGGCAGGCACTCATCTATGCCCGCCGTTACGACGAGGCGCTGGCCGTCTACCGCCGCCTGCGCAGCGACGAGCCGCAGAACCCCGACAACTACCGGATTCTGGCCGCCCTCTACGAGCAGGCGCAGCAGCCCTTCTCGGCCATCGCCACGCTCGACTCGGCCGAAGTGCGCTTCGGCCGCATCCCGGTGCTGAGCACCATGAAACGGCAGCTGCTGGTCGCTACGCGCCAGATGGACAAGGCCGTCGAAGAGGCCGAGGCCATGGTCGAAGCGGTGCCTTACGAGGCCGAACACCACGTCGTGCTGGCCGACCTCTACGGCATTCTGGGCAAGGATTCGCTGGCCAAGGCCGAATACGACCGGGCATTGCAGATCGACTCGACCGACGTGGGAACGCTCATGTCGCTGGCCGATTTCTACAACGGCCGCCACGATTACCGGGCGGTGCTGGACGTTACGCAGCGGCTTTTCGAGTCGGACAAGATGCCGCTCGACACGAAGATCAAACGTTTCGGGATCTTCACCTCCGACATGCGTTTCTACCGCGAATATTACCCCCAGCTCAATACGCTGGCCTCGACGCTTGCCGTCCGCTACCCGCAGGACAGGCGCGTCGTGGAACTTTATGCCAAACACCTGATCGCCTCGGGCGAGCTGGAACAGGCGCTCGCGCTCTACAAACTCCACCTCGACGACCAGCCGCCCGTCGAGGAGTATTTCCGTTCGGTGATAGACATCGAGAGCTATCTTCAGCATCCCGATTCGGTGAACCGCTATATCGGGCGCGCCCTGGAGCTCTTTCCCGGACAGGTCGATTTCCACCTCTCGAAAGGGCATACGCTGAATTATTCCAAACAATATCCCCAGGCGATCAAAGCCTACAAACAATCGCTGGGCTATGCCCGGACAGATTCGCTGCGCAGCGTGATCTGGGGATTTATCGGCGACACCTGGCACCAGAAAGCCACCGCCGGCGAACAGGACATCGACAACAATTTCGCCCGGGCTGTCCGAAAAGGTTCGTTCCGGGCGGATATGAAGCAGTGCTACAAAGCCTACGACCACAGCCTGCGCTACGATCCGGATAACGCCATGGTACTCAACAACTACGCCTATTTCCTCTCGCTCGAAGGGCGTGAACTCGAAAAGGCGCTCACGATGTCGAGCCGCGCCATCGCCCTCACGGACAACAACCCCACCTACCTGGACACCCATGCCTGGGTGCTCTTCAAGCTGGGACGCACGGCCGAGGCCAAGAAGGTGATGCAGCAGGCCATCGCCCTCGACGGGCAGGAGAGTGCGGCGCTGCTGGTTCATTACGGGGATATCCTGCATGCCATGGGCGAACAGTTCATGGCCGAAATATACTGGCGCAAGGGACTCGAAAAGGGCTACGACGCTGACCAGATCACCCGCCGCATGGAACAGGGCAAAGCCGAAAAAGAGTGACCGTGATGAAGCCCGCCCGCATACTGACCCTCCTTTTCCTGTTCGCCGCCTTTACCGCTGCGGCGCAGGGGGGCCGCGATGCCATCGAAGAGCAGAAACGGGTCATCGCCGCCCTGGAAAAGAGGATTGCCGACGAGGAACGCGCGATCTCGAAGATACAGGAAGGCCGCGCCGCCACCGAGGAACGGGTTCGCCGCCTGGCGCGCCAGCTCGACTCCCGCAACCAACTGCTCGAAGAGACCGAGAAGCAGGTGCGCCTGCTGCGCAAGGAGATATCCCGTACGGACAGCGTCGCCGGCGATCTCAGCTCGGCCCTGGAACGCAACCGTACGCAGTATGCCGAGATGGTACGCGAGGCCTACCGCAACTATAAGCACAACAATTACCTGACCTACATTTTCTCGTCGCGCGACTTCGCCGACGTCGCGAAAAAGATCACCAACCTGCGCGAGGTGGCTTCGATGCGCGAACGCAAACTGCACGACATCGCCGCACTTTCGGAACAGGTCGCCCGCGAGAAGGAGCTGCTCGACCGTCGCAAACGCTCGTTGGATTCGGTGACGCAGAACCTCACCGCCCAGAAACAGAAGCTCCAGCGCGATTCGCGCAACGCCCGGGCCAATATCCGCCAAATGTCGCAGAAGGAGAAACAGGCCCTGCAACGCAAACTGTCGCAGGAACAGCAACTCGACGTGGCCATCAGCGAGCTGCGCAAACTCACCAAAGGCAATACCGAGGGTGCGTCGTTCTCGACCAAGACCACGGGGCTGAGGCTTCCCGTCACGGCCGGTTCCGTAAAACGCTACAAGGAAAACATGGCCGAGATCTCCGGCCCCAAGGGTGCGCACGTCATTTCGATCTACGACGGAAAGGTCGTCGAAATCAAGCGCAACCGCATCACGAACAAATACGACGTTTTCGTGGCTCACGGCGAATATATAACCTCCTATGCCAACATGGGGTCGATATGCGTTGAAAAGGGCCAGAAAGTGGCAAGAAACGAACAGTTGGGCACCATCGGCTCGTCGGTCAACATCATGACGATGGAAACCGAGTACAAACTGGTATTCGGCATCTACCCGCCGAACCCCGGCGAGAAGCTCCGCGCCGAAAACTGTTTCAAACGGTAAACCCCGGCGATAAACACCGAACCGGGAACCCTTCCGAACGATAAACACCGACAATAAATACCGGATCGGGAATCCTTCCGAACGGTAACCCCGGACACGCCACGCCGAAAAACCGTTTCGGGCGAAGGATAAATCCCATCAAATATTTTTGGCAACGGCGGGCAGAAATCCCGCTCTAAACCTGGCCAGCTCTCCCGTCGACCTTTTCCGGATCAAAAAAACCTTTTCCGCAGCCCTGTATCTGGCCAGAACGGAATACAACAGCGGGATCCCGCAAAAACAGGATCCCGCTTACCAATTATTCCGGAAAGTCGTCAGACCTCCGGCGAATCGAGGATAATCACCGGGTCGCCTATGTTGGCGGGGATTTCGACCCAAAACCAGTTCAGGTCGCCCGGTTTATCGGCCGCATCCACGCCCACGACATAGTAGAAGAGCTTGTCCCCGGCCTTGAACCCGGCGCCGTTGTTATTGAACTTGTGCTCGGCCGTGTCCATATAAACGCCCGGCACACCGTCCTCGTAATCCATCAGGATATAACCGATCAGCGTCTTTTCGTCATCATACCCTTCGCCGATGACATTCACCGTCTCGGTACTCGAATAAAAATGCGCACACTTGACATTGGCTTTGTTGGCGACACGCAACGTCCCCTTTCCGCCGACTGTCTCATAGGAGAATTCGACATTGACCCACGGCGACGTCACGACGACCGGCTCGTCGGCTGTCGTCGTCGAAGCCTTTGCCGGATCCGAATCGGTATATCCGGGGTCGTCTCCGGCCAGCTCAACGACTTCGAGCGTATATGCCGTAGCAGGTTTTAGCCCCGAAAAAGAGACTTCCACGGCATCATACGAAGCGACCTCAGCCACGACGGTTTCACTGTCCCCGTCGGTCGCCAGCAGTTTATAACCGAAAGCCGCAGCATGTTCCACAGCCGTCCACGAGGCCGCGAACGACGTGGGTTTGACGTCCTTGAAGACAATCCCGGGCGAAGCGAGTTTCACTGGCTGCGGATCGGGTTCGGATCCTTTGTCGTCATCACATCCCGAAAACAACGCCACGGCAAAGAAAGCCGCAAGCGTGGTAAGCATTTTGAAGATTTTCATTTTGAGAGATTTTTGGGTTAATACTTCGTGACGAGGCAAATATAACGGTTTTTCCGTATCGTTATACGCCCCTATATACCAATAACAAATTGTATATCAGAATAATATAAAACAAAAATCCAGGACATGGCCGGCAATGTATCCCCGGGTCGGAAATAAAAATTACGATCCGTAACTAAAACCGCTCCCTTTCTGAAAAAATATTTTTTTATTTTTCCGGAATTTCCCTGCGGGGAAGGCAGATGCAGCTTCGGAATGCCACCCGGACACGGACAACGAGAAAAAGCCCGCCGGGACATTTTCATCTATATTATTTTTGTACTTTTGCAAAGATTTACAGACTGATTACGGCTTCGGGCCGTCCTTCAAACATGGCAATACGATACTATAACGACGATTGTACCTTCCGGCTGCCGCAGAAACGCCTGACGGCGGCATGGCTGCGCGAAGTGGCCGAAGCGGAAGGGTATGCGCTGGGCGATGTGAGCTACATTTTTTGCTCGGCGCAACGGCTCCTGGAGATGAACCGCCAGTGGCTCGGGCACGACTATTTCACCGACGTCATTACGTTCGATTACAGCGACCGCAAAGGCGAACGCATCGTTTCGGGCGACATTTTCATCGACGTCGAGACCGTAGCCGACAATGCCCGGCAATACGGCTGCACGACACTCCAGGAAATGCGCAGAGTCATCGTACACGGCGTGCTGCACCTCTGCGGGCAGGGTGACAAGACGCCCCGCACCAATGCGCAGATGCACCGCAAGGAGGATAAATACCTCAAATTCTGGGAGACGGCACAATGACACTCGAATACGATATAATCGTCATCGGCGGCGGACATGCCGGCTGTGAAGCGGCCTCGGCTTCCGCACGCCTGGGGTCGCGCACGCTGCTGCTCACGATGGACATGTCCAAAATGGCCTCCATGTCGTGCAACCCGGCTGTCGGTGGAGTAGCCAAGGGACAGATAGTCAGAGAGATAGATGCTTTGGGAGGACAGATGGGACGCATTACCGACCTCACCGCTATCCAATTTCGGATGCTCAACCGTTCGAAGGGTGCGGCCATGTGGAGTCCCCGTGCACAATGTGACAAAACCCGTTTCTCGGAGGAGTGGCGCCATACGCTCGAAAACACGCTGAACCTTTACATCTGGCAGGACGCCGCCACCGAACTGCTGTTCGACACCTCTGCACCTAAACCACGCGTGACGGGCGTACGGACACGCATGGGCATCGAATTCGCTTGTAAAGCCGTCATACTTACCGCCGGCACGTTCCTCGACGGGCTGATGCACTGCGGCACATCGCACGCCGAGGGCGGCAGGGCAGGGGACGCCGCTTCGCACGGGATCACGGAATCCCTGCGCGCAATCGGATTCGAAACCGGGCGTATGAAAACCGGGACACCCGCACGCCTCGATGCCCGCACGATCGACTTCGAAATACTCGAACCGCAATACGGAGACGAAAACCCGGCCAAATTCTCCTTTTCACCTGACACACAACCGGTTAAAAACCAACTCCCTTGTTTTTTGGTCTACACGTCGGCCGAGGTGCACGACATCCTGCGCACAGGGTTCGACCGCTCGCCGCTGTTCAACGGGACGATAACGGGAATCGGGCCGCGCTACTGCCCGAGCATCGAAGACAAACTGCGTACATTCGCCGACAAAGACCAGCACCAGCTCTTCCTCGAACCCGAAGGACGCAGCACCAACGAATACTACCTCAACGGCTTTTCTTCGTCGCTGCCCTGGGAAATACAGTTGGAAGCACTGCATAAAATCCGGGGATTCGAAGACCTGCACATCTATCGCCCGGGCTATGCCATCGAATACGACTATTTTCCACCCACGCAACTGCACCATTCGCTCGAAACAAAACTCGTTTCCGCCCTTTATTTCGCCGGGCAGGTCAACGGGACGACCGGATACGAAGAGGCCGCAGCCCAGGGGTTGATGGCAGGGATCAATGCACACCGGATGCTGAAAGGGGAGGAGGCCGTCGTATTGCAGCGCGACGAAGCCTATATCGGAGTGTTGATAGACGACCTTGTGACCAAAGGGGTGGACGAGCCCTACCGCATGTTCACCTCGCGTGCAGAATACCGCATCCTGCTCCGGCAGGACAATGCGGACATCCGGCTTACTCCTATCGGATATAAAATCGGGCTTATTACCCAAAAAAGATATGACTATTTCGTCAAAAAAAATACGCTCGTAGAATCGCTTATTTCTTTCACTCGCCAACAGAGCATCAAAGCAGCCGAAATTAACGACTATTTAAAAGCAATAAATTCCGAACCTTTATCACAGGGAAGGAAGCTTTACGACATACTAATGCGGAATAATGTTTCGTTCGATTCGCTGCAAGCCGTCCTGCCGAAGCTCCGAAAATTCATCGAAACGAACCGGATGGAGGAAGAGGTGATCGAAGAGGCAGAAATCCAAATCAAATATAAAGGGTATATTGAGCGCGAAAAATTCATTGCAGAAAAGCTACATCGGCTCGAAAACATACGAATTCCCGCGGATTTCGACTTTCACTCGATGAATTCCCTGACTATCGAGGCCCGGCAAAAACTATCCCGAATTCGGCCTAAAAACATCGGGCAAGCCTCTCGCATACCCGGAGTTTCTCCCGCAGACGTAAATGTTCTCTTGGTAAAATTCGGAAGATAGGGTAGTGTTCCACGTGGAACTATCAACCCACAAACACCTTTCAAAATAATTAAACCACGAGATTCTACAAATGTAATCATCTCAATTTTCTTCCCAAACAACCACCAAAGAAGACATGTTCCACGTGGAACATATATACAAAACCCTTAAACACAAACGAAACAAAAAGAGGCCGCTGTATAGCGGCCTCTTAACAATATATTCGTATTCTACAAAACAATCGTACACCAATTATATTTATCCTCAGCTCGTCCGTACTGAATATCCTGCAATCGGGTATATAATTCCAGAGAAATCTTACCAACCTTATCACTATAAGAGTAGGTTTTCTCCGTCTGCATGTCATAGATAGTGCCGATAGGGGAGATCACGGCAGCCGTTCCGCAACCTCCGCACTCCTCGAAAGAGGCAAGTTCTTCGACCGGAATTTTTCGGTCTTCTACCTCAAGCCCCATATCGCGGGCCAGCTGGCGGAGGCTCATATTGGTGATCGACGGAAGCACCGAAGAGGATTTCGGAGTGATATATTTGCCATCCTTGATGCCGAAGAAATTGCATGCACCGCACTCTTCGATGTATTTATGCTCCGCAGCGTCGAGATACATGATATTCGAATAGCCCATTTTATGCCCTTTTTCACCCGACAAAAGGCTGGCCGCATAATTTCCGCCGACTTTCACATCGCCTGTTCCACGTGGAGCAGCACGATCCTGCTCTCGGTCAATGGCAACCAGGATCGGCTTGATTCCCTGCTTGAAATAAGCACCCACAGGTGAACAGTAGACAATCAGCAAAGCATCCTTTGCAGGTTTGACCCCCAGGCCGGCCGTCGTGCCGAACATCACCGGACGCAGATAGAGCGAAGCCCCTGTTCCGTAGGGGGGAATATAAGCTTCATTCCGCCGAACGACCTCGACGCAGGCATTAACGACCATTTCGACGGTCGGCAGCGGAAGGCAAAGACGTTCGGCCGAAGACCGGAGGCGGCGGGCATTGTCCTCGACACGGAACAGGCGGACTTTCCCATCGACTCCACGAAAGGCCTTGAGACCCTCGAAAAGTTCGATGCCATAATGCAGGCACGAAGCCGACATGTGCATCTTGATGTACTCGTCGCTCGTAACCTCCATATCACTCCATTTACCATCCGTAAAATAATAACGGACGTTGACGTCGGTCTTGTGATAGTCGAACCCCAAGGCGCTCCAATCTATATTTTCCATTATAGTAAAATTTAAAGGTTTTTCTAAATTATCCCCACAGTAAAGTAAACCGGGCAAAAACAAACCTTGAACCGATCCTTTCCTCGCATTATCCTACGATAGCACCATTATTCGTATTTCCGTTGGGGCCCAGCAGCAGCAGTTTCCCCGAAGCATCTTCGGCCATCAGGATCATGCCCTGCGACACGATCCCTTTCAGTTCGCGGGGAGCGAGATTTACAAGAACCAGCGCCTTGCGCCCTATCAGCTCTTCGGGCGTAAAATATTCCGCTATTCCCGAAATGATCGTCCGCTGGTCGATCCCCGTGTCCACCGTCAATTTAAGCAATTTCTTCGTCTTGGCGACCTTTTCCGCCGCAAGGATCGTAGAAACCCGGATATCCATTTTCTGGAAATCGTCGAATTGTATCGTATCTTTCTGAGATTCAATATTTTGCAAATTTTCAGCAGCCAGATTAGCCTCTTTCGTCGCCGCAAGCTTGTCCAACTGGCGCTGGATCACGTCGTCCTCGATCTTCTCGAAGAGCAACGACGCCTCGCCGATCTTATGCCCGGCAGCGATCAGATCCATAGCCCCGAGGCGCTCCCATCCGAATTTCTCCACGGCGAGCATCTTCAGGATCTTCGACGCCGAGAAAGGCATGAAAGGCTCGATGGCAATCGCCGTATTGGCCGTAATCTGCAACGCAATGTTGAGAATCGTTTTCACGCGCCCGGAATCGGTCTTGATGACTTTCCACGGCTCGGTGTCCGCCAGATACTTGTTGCCGATACGCGCAATGTTCATGGCATCCTTCAGGGCTTCGCGGAAACGGTAGTTCTCGATATTGGCCTCGAGCGAACCCTTCACGGCAGCTACCTCCGCAACTGTCTGACGGTCATAATCATTCATCTCTCCGCAGGCAGGAACTTCTCCGCCGTAATATTTCTGCGTAAGCACCAGCGCACGGTTGACGAAATTTCCCAGCACAGCGACCAGCTCGTTGTTGTTGCGGGCCTGGAAATCCTTCCATATAAAGTCGTTATCCTTGGTTTCGGGGGCATTGGCACACAGCACATAGCGCAATACGTCCTCCTTTCCGGGGAACTCCTCCAGGTATTCATGCAGCCATACCGCCCAGTTGCGTGAGGTCGAAATCTTATCGCCCTCGAGGTTTAGGAACTCGTTGGCCGGCACGTTCTCGGGCAGTATATAACCCCCGTGCGCCTTGAGCATCGAGGGGAAGACGATGCAGTGGAACACGATATTGTCCTTGCCGATGAAATGCACCATCTTGGTGTCTTCCGACTTCCAGTACTTTTCCCAATCGGGGGTAAGGTCTTTCGTGGCGGATATGTAACCGATCGGAGCGTCGAACCACACATAGAGCACCTTCCCTTCAGCACCCTCCACGGGCACGGGGATGCCCCAGTCGAGGTCACGGCTCACGGCACGGGGCTGCAATCCGCCGTCGAGCCAGCTCTTGCACTGTCCGTAAACATTCGTCTTCCACTCCTTATGCCCATCGAGTATCCACTCGCGGAGGAAGCCTTCGTATTGATCCAGCGGGAGATACCAGTGCTTCGTCTCCCTTTTGACAGGAACCGAACCCGACACGGCGCTATGCGGGTCGATCAGCTCGTCGGGCGAGAGGGTAGACCCGCATTTCTCGCACTGGTCGCCGTAGGCACGGTCGTTCCCGCATTTGGGACAAGTGCCGACGATATAACGGTCGGCAAGGAACGTCTGCGCCTCCTCGTCGTAATACTGCATGGAGGTCTTCTCGATGAATTTCCCCTCGTCGTAGAGTTTGCGGAAAAATTCCGAAGCGGTCGCAGCATGGGTCGCCGACGATGTCCGCGAATAGATGTCGAACGACATTCCCAACCCCTCGAACGACTTTTTGATCAGGTTATGGTAACGATCCACGATCTGCTGCGGGGTCACCCCCTCCTTGCGGGCCTTGATGGTGATAGGTACGCCGTGCTCGTCCGATCCGCAGACCGAAATCACGTCGCAGCCCTTCAGCCGCAGGTAACGCGTGTAAATATCCGAAGGTATATAAACTCCCGCCAGATGGCCGATATGCACCGGGCCGTTTGCATAGGGGAGAGCCGATGTAACGAGGTAACGCTTGAACTCTTTTGCCATATTGAGATATACAGTATTACTAATTTCTGTCAAAATTAGTAATTTTTAGGGAAAGAAAAAGCAAAGCTCCATTATTTGTTTACAAACTACAAGGACACCCTGCCGCAAGAAAACAAAACGGAAACCACGGGAGCGAATCGGTCTGCCCCCGGCTACGGGGTAAAAATATACCCCGGCTTATACCGGGGCATATTTCCTAATCATCGGCGGCCGAAAACGCTATTCGATCACCAGCTCGTCGAGCAGCCATCCTGCACCCGCGAACTTGTCGATGATGAACAGCACGTAGCGGATATCGACCGATATCGTACGCTGCAGATCGGGCTCGAAAGCCACATCGCCCGACATGGCTTCCCAGTTGCCGTCGAAAGCCAGCCCGAGCAGTGCACCCCTGGCATTCATCACGGGCGAACCCGAATTGCCGCCCGTAATATCGCAGTCGGCAAGGAACGCCACCGGAAGTTCGCCTCCGGCATTGGCATAACGGCCGAAATCGCGCGCCGCATAAAGTTCCTTGAGTTTTTCGGGCACGGTGAACTCCGTGGGGTTCTGCGGGTTTTCCTTCTCCATCACGCCCTTGAGCGTCGTATAGTAGTTGTATTCGATGCCGTCGGCAGGCGAATAGGGCAGCACGCGGCCATAGGTGAGCCGCAGCGTGAAGTTGGCATCCGAAGCCCACGCCTTTTTCGGATTTTGGAGCATCAGCCCCGCCACGTATTTACGGCTTCCCTCGTAATATTTTTCCACGACCGGCTTGCGTGCCTGGGAAAGCGCGTTATACTTCTCCCATACCGATTTTACAAACGGGGCAATGGGGTCGGCAGCATACTTATCGGCCGAAAAAGCACCGATCAGCTCATCGACCTTTTCCTGCGATGTAAATAACGAATTATCGAAAATATAATCCACATAGGCATCCGTATCGCCGTTGAATTCCTTGTCGACGATCTCCGTATAGAACGACGGCAGGTCGGTCATATGCTCGCGGGCGATCTTCAGCATGCGCTTGGCCACCTTCCGGTCGGTCGGGGCGTTGTAATCCTTATACCAACCGGCCATCGCCTTTCGGGCCTCTTCGGGATACTTTATCTCCGTCCGCCCGTCGAACATTTTTGCGGGGGTCAGTATTTCGACCGCACGCAGGAAAGCCTCTTCCAGATACTGGCGGTTATCGTCGATGCCGGCCAGCCCCTCGATCGCTTCTCGGATTTTCGGCAGCGCGTCAATATACCCTTCCTCGGGCAGCGTATTCTTCTCGGCCCACGCCTGGAAGGCAGCTTCCTGCTGCTGCTTGCGCTCCTTAACACCCAGTTTGAGGATGCCGCGAGACTTGCCGATCGAATTCTTCCAGTAGTTCGACGACGTGGCGTATTTCGAAGCATACTGGATACGTACCTTGTCGCTGGCAGCCATGTCCTCCTTCAGGATCGCCTGGCGCTCGCCGCGGATAAAGATCCGGTTGGGATTCGAAACGTTCAGCATGTCGTCGATCTCATACGAAGTCATATAACGCTGCGTGGAACCCGGGAACCCCATGATCATGGCGAAATCCCCCTCCTTGTAACCGTCGAGCGAAATCTTGAGGAACTTCTCAGCCTTGTAAGGACGGTTTTCGGGCGAATAATCCGCCGGCCTGTTATCCTGTCCGGCATAGACGCGAAACACCGAGAAATCGCCTGTATGGCGCGGCCACATCCAATTGTCGGTATCTCCGCCGAACTTGCCGATCGACGTAGGGGGCGTTCCCACCAGGCGCACGTCGGTATAGACCTCGATCACAAAGGCAAAATACTGGTTCCCTTCGAAGAAGGGCTTGACCTCGACCACCATGCCGGGGTTGGCCTCCTGCAGCGAAGCGGTCAGGCTGGCGATATTCTCCGAGGTGATCCGTTCGTACTCCTGCTGCCCGGCCGTGGAAGGCACGTTGCCCAGAATATCCGCAGTCACGTCGCTGATCGAACGGATGAAACGCACCTTGAGCCCCGGGGCAGGAATCTCCTCCTGGCGCGACATGGCCCAAAAGCCGTTCTTCAGGTAGTCGTGTTCGACCGACGACAGGGATTGTATCGACCCGTAGCCGCAGTGGTGGTTGGTGAACAGCAGGCCGTCGGGCGAAACGATCTCGCCCGTGCAGCCGCCGCCGAAAATGACGACCGCATCCTTGAGCGAAGATTTATTGATGCTGTAAATATCCTCGGCCGAAAGTTTGCATCCGCGCGCCTTCATGTCCCGGATATTCATTTTCTGCAGATAAGGCAGCATCCACATGCCTTCGTCGGCCACAGCAGTCAGCGACACGCAAGCCGCTGCAATCAGTAAAAACAGTTTCTTCATATATATAAACGATTATTTGATGTTGATCATGTTCAGGATCGAACGCTCGGCCTTGCGGCGCACCTCTTCGTCGAGGACGATCTCCGGGGCCTCCCGCTCGAGGCATTCGCAGATGTTTTCCAGCGTCACCATCTTCATGTACTTGCAGTTGTTGCAGCCGCACGTCTCGTCGTCCGGGGGCGCCGGGATAAAGGTCTTGTCCGGATAGCGCCTCTTCATCTCGGCGAGGATGCCCGATTCGGTGACGACGATGAACTCATCGGCCCCGCTGCGGCCGCAATAGTCGAGGATCGCAGCCGTCGACCCCACGAAATCGGCCACCTCGATGATATAGGCCCGGCATTCGGGATGCACGACGACCCGGGCTGCGGGGTGCTCCTTTTTGAGCCGGAGCAGTTTTTCGAGCGAAAACTCCTCGTGAACATGGCACGCCCCGTCCCAGATCACCATATTCTCGCGGCCGGTCAGCTTCCTGATGTAAGCGCCCAGGTTGCGGTCGGGCGCGAAGATGACGGGGCGGTCGGCCGGGATCGACTCCACGACTTTCAGGGCATTCGACGAAGTGCAGCAGATATCGGTCAGCGCCTTGACCCCGACGGTCGTGTTGACATACGAAACCACCGTATGCCCCGGGTACCTGGCCTTGAAGGCCGCAAAGTCGCGGGCGTCGCACGATTCGGCCAGCGAGCACCCCGCCTCGGGACAGGGGATCAGCACCTTCTTTTCGGGGCAGAGGACCTTGGCGGTCTCGGCCATGAAATGCACGCCGGCGAACAGGATGATTTCCGCATCGACCGACTGCGCCCTGACCGACAGCGCGAGCGAATCGCCCAGGAAGTCTGCCACCTCCTGTACTTCGGGCAGCGTATAGTAATGGGCCAGTATGACGGCATGTTTCCCGCGTTTCAGTTCCTCGATCCGATTCCGGATTTGCGCGGAGTTATCAACCTTCATTTTTTATTTTTACTTTTTAATTTAAATTTAATAAGAAATAAGAATAGAAATAATAGCTGTTGATACTGTTCACAAGTTTCCCTGGAAAATATCTTTCAACATTTTATTCCCATGCTTTTACCTATTCTTCGTTACAACCGGTTCGTATTCAAAGATATGAAATTATAATCAACAATTGTCAAAAACCGTTGTCAACATTTCGACAGCCGTTTGTTGTGAACAATCTGTTCCGTTTTCCGGGGTTCGGGGCTGACTATAATTTCCCATAACTTTTTTTGGTTTCCGGAAAATCTTGTATATGCCCGCCCTTTTCGGGATTTGCAACTCTTCCGGCCGGAAAGTTATCATTAGTTATCGTAGTTTATCAACACGTTTCCTAACACGATTTCATCACCTTTTCGACAATCTTTTCCGCGATTCCGCAGTACCATTTTTCGACGCGCGGATCTATTCCCGCAGCAGGCCTCCCTTCGTCGGATCCTTCCATGATCGACTGTACGATAGGTATTTCCCCCAGGAAATCCACGCCGTGCTCTTCGGCGAACCGGCGTGCACCGCCTTTGCCGAAGAGGTAGTAGCGGTTTTCGGGCAGTTCCTCGGGGGTGAACCAGGCCATGTTTTCGATGATTCCCGCCACGGGAATGTTGACGTTTTCGTTGCGGAACATCTCCACGCCGCGCACGACGTCGGCCACGGCGACCTGCTGGGGCGTCGAGACGATCACCGCGGAATCGATCTTCAGCTCCCCGATGATCGAGAGGTGTACGTCGCCCGTTCCGGGGGGCAGGTCGGCCAGCAGGAAGTCGAGCGTCCCCCATTTGGTCTGGTGGATCATCTGTTTCAGGGCGCTGACGGCCATGGCGCCGCGCCATAGCAGGGCGTCGGTAGGTTTGATGAAGAACCCGATCGACATCAGCCGGATATCCATCGACTCGGCAGGGACGATGTGGTCTGCGCCCTCTTCCTGCACGGCGTCGGGCAGGTAGCCTTCCACTCCGAACATCTTGGGCTGCGAAGGCCCGTATATGTCGGCGTCGAGGATGCCTACGCGGAATCCCATGTTTCGCAGGGCGACCGCGAGGTTGGCCGTGACGGTCGATTTACCTACCCCGCCCTTTCCCGATGCGACAGCAATGACCTTGGCGATGCCGCCCGTGGTCGTCTTCAGCTTGGGTTCGGGGCGCGGGGCAGCGCCGCCCTCCTTGATGACTACCAGTACCGTTTGATCGGGGAATTCGCGTTTGAGCAGTTCCTCAGCCTGGTTTTTGATTTTCACTGCGAACGGGTCGCGGGCCTTGGCGAAGCGGAGTACGACGGTGATTTTTCCGGCCGCTGAGGCGATATGCTCGATAAAACCGCTGCTGACGATATCCTGCCCCGTTTCGGGATGAACGAGCGACGCGAGCAGATGTCTGATTTTTTCTTCCATATTTGTGTAGTGACTTTCCTTGCAAAGATAACGTATATTTTACAGAATAAATATATGTTACCCTTCTTTTTTTATCGAAAAACGATAAATTTTATTTGTTTTTCATATAATTTCTGTATATTTGCGAAAGAAAACCGGAATCGGAACAAAATTAGGACAAACAAAAAATAACTTCGTTATGAATTTTATCAAAACTTTCCTGGCTGCCATCCTCGCGTTTGTCGTGGGGTCGGTACTGGTAGTCTTCCTTTGGATTTTCATCCTGCTCGGCATTGCCGGTTCGATGGAGAAAAGCGTGGCCGTACACCCCGAGTCGATCCTCAAGCTCGACTTTTCGGAGGTGTTGACCGATGCCCCGTCGAGCGATCCTTTCGCCGGCTTCGATTTCGCGACGCTCCAGTCCACGCGTATGCTTCCGCTGATGAAGGCACTGCGTGCGCTTGAGGCGGCGAAGGACGATCCGCGGATCAAGGGTATTTACTTGCGTATGAACGGCAACGGCGGAGTGGCGGGTTCGGCCCTGCTCGAAGAGCTGCGTGAGGCGATCGTCGATTTCAAGCA